>Ga0163148_10001111_pt1 | contig 35647 bp, 35 predicted proteins | sample OliLakLV19MP7P2_FD_148606 | JGI IMG/M metagenome (GOLD analysis project Ga0163148, IMG submission 148606) | Freshwater microbial mat bacterial communities from Lake Vanda, McMurdo Dry Valleys, Antarctica- Oligotrophic Lake LV.19.MP7.P2 | ecosystem: Environmental > Aquatic > Freshwater > Lake >... | reverse complement strand
GGGTGCATTTTTATCCGCTGGAAGCGGCCCCCGGATGGGCGGGCATCCGCGCGCAGCGCAATAGGCCCGAAATTGCTGACGCGAGCTAGCGAGTGTCTGACCATATGTTTAACCGTTCACAAAAAATGCCCCGTTTAGGGGCGACTAGAAAGGACAATAAGCTCTTGAAACATAAAATAATCGTAAATTTGCAGAACATGGCAAATAATTTAACACCCAGGTGAACGGTTACATATGGCAATTAACTGTTCGTTATAGCTCCCCGCAATGCTAGACTCCGAACTTAGTGACCGGGTATGAAACTCTTAACCTGATCTTTATATGTCACGATCACCCCACAGAAGGCTGCGGGTTGGCGCGTTTCCTCGCGAGGATCTTTCGCACACTACGATCTTGATCGCTGAAGATGACGAGTTTGTTCTCTCTACCGTAATCTCGGCCTGCAAATTAGTGGGATATCAGGTAATCGCGGCCCGAGATGGGCGCGAGGCTTGGAAGCTATTCGAGTCGCAACGCGCCAATGTTTCACTAGCGCTCCTAGACCAGTGTATGCCCTTCCTCTCCGGTTCGGAGGTTGCCCAGCGAATCCGAATGATTGAACCCCTTCTGCCCCTAATCATGATTACGGCTGACCGCGATTTCGAACCAACACAGAACGGCAATGATGAATTCGCGTCGATAAAGTTCCTGCGCAAGCCGCAGGATATTGAGGCACTATTGAGCACGATTGCAGCAGCTCTTGATTACTAGGGCTGCTTTGAACTATTAGCACCAGCAATCCGCTCAATTACCTTGTTCTCCATCTTTTTCTTAATACGGGAACTCACACCACCATACTGAACACGCCCAACGAGCGGCTTGGGAATTGGAGCGGCTTGGAATGCCTCGATGGCGATCTGGTAGTAAGCTTCCCGCGACGTCGGCTCAAGCGTTTGCAGCACTGAGCACAGTTCACGAAATTTTCTGACGGTAGTTCCAACGTCGCAACCCATCTTCTTGAGCGACGCGAGCGTATCAACCTGTGTGATAGTATCATTGACCATGAACTGCAGCGCTGCCTTCTCGCGAGTCTCTACCCGCTCCTTTTTAACCTTTGAAGCCAGGCGCGTGATATCAACAAGCTGATCAACTGAAAAGGGTTCAAACAGTAGTCCATCCGCGCCAACCAACATGTTGGTTGCAACCTTCGAAGCGTCATTGTCATCAGACTCAAGAATCATAATAAACGCCGCATCCTGCCCCTGTTTGGCGTTCTTTGCTTCTCGAATAAAACTCATGATCGAAGCCTGGTCGAAGCGATAGGAAATGAACACTAGGTCACATCGCTCAGGACCGTTATTCAGCCGGTAGATGGCTTCAGCAGGCGAACTCTGAAATTCGACCTTTCCAAACTCCGGCACCGCCAGCGCTGCCTGCTTAAGGCGGTTACGAGATCCGGTGTCTGTTTCTATAATTATCGATTCATATTTCACGTTAATTCTATTCCATAAAACTCTGGAATTCCTATGGGTTATAGGGGGATTAATAACATCCAGTTAGTTATTAATCTCTCTTAACTACCTTAACTACCTGTATCGGAAGGCCTATAGGGGGAACTAAAGATCAAAATTATAGGCGGTTAGTAGTGCGGTATCCGTTCCGCTAACCGTAACCCGCTACTTTTGTCTCCCACTTTTGTCAAAGCAAGTTTTCTGAGAAATAAGAAGGCAAGAGGCTATTTTGCGCCTAGATCAACTAAGAACTGGCCACCACTCACGACTTTAACGACTAACGGAAACTTCACGTAGCGATTTTCGATCTGATAGTTGCGATCGGGAGTATTGACCTCTTTTTGCCTAAGTAGCGCTGCATACAATTCAGCAGCGTTCTTCAGTGTTGGACTCTCTTTAACTGCTTGAGCTAGGAGCAGTGTAGCGACATACGATGCGACTGTTAACCCAGGTGGCGGATGATCGAGTTTTAACTCGGCCTTGAGACGGGGCAGATCTGTATCTAGCTCAAAAAACCTTACTCCTTCTAGCGCCGAGAATCCAAGTGCATCTGTTACATCCTTTTTAGCAAGATAAAAATTACTGAAATAGGGGCCATCGATATTCATCTCTTGGGCTTGTTTTATCGCCGGGGCTATCTGTGGCAACAGGAGATTAATATAAATGGCATCAGGCGAGCTGGCCTTCAACTTCAGTAGGCGACTCCTAAAATCCTGTTCAGCGGGAAGAAATGATTCATCGAAGGCAAGCGTAATACCGAGTTCCTTTAGCCTTTCCCGAAATCCTGCCGTCACGGCGCTTGTCCATTCATCCTCTGTGTTTAGTACCGCTACACGCTTGAACTTTCGCTTGCCAAATTCGTCTGCAACGAATCTTCCCTCAACGTCCGCTGGTGGCCAGAGCTGAAATGCAAAATCATTGCCCGAAGCAAAGTTTTGGTGTCCAACAGCTCCGAGTAGAGGGATCGCGCCTTTTAAAGAAACCGGATTGAGTGCCATCCCGATCGTACTACGGTGAGCATGTACAGCAGCCACACGATCAACGTTAACGAGCTTGCGAAACTCAGAGATCGCGACTGTTGGTTCATTACGTGAATCCGCATATATGAATTCAATGGGAATATCAGGACCGGCCACAACAAGTGCGGCCTCAATTCCCCGACGTGAATCCTCTCCAGCAGAGGCGAGGTTTCCTGAAAGTGTTAGAATCGCGCCAATTTTTAAGCGCTCAATGGGGCTACTATCCGGTGCAGCATGTGCGGATGAGAGAAGACATCCTACAAAAGCGATCCATGCGAATGTATGAATCAATCTGCTCATAATCCTAGCGTTATATAATATATCTCTATAGGCCTGCAATTATCGATTCTGGAAGGTCAGCATCTAGTAGGGGCCGTTGCGCACTCCCCTCTGCTGAGAAAACCTCGCATGCATTCAGCATCCAGCACGTCCGCCCTGAATGTTATCAGGACTCCTCCATTTCGTCCTGGTCCTCGGGAATACTAGAAACCTCATCGGGCTCCGTCACTTCTGAGCCTGCGGCAATTGCGCGCAGATCAAAGATCATAATTGTTGGGTTATTAAAACCATAGGTTCCATGCTCAGCACTGAACGTCTTAAGGGTCGGGACCTGCTCAAATAGATCACGAAACTTACCTCTAAGCGCGGTTGGGGTGTTTGGCTCAGAGAAATAGCGATCAAAGAAGAGGCTGGAAAGTATCAAGTAATCTGCCGGAGCCACTTTCAATCGATTCACGGATAGTGTTTCTAAGATCGTAGATCGCATTGGGTATAGGATCTCAAATTCATTTTTCCAAAATCGTGGCCCATATGGTTTCCAGTCAACCATCACTCGCGATCCAGCGGGTAGGTTCTCCCGCATCCACTGTGCAGCCTGCAGACGGGTATCGTTCGGAAGTTCGCGCGCTAGATGGATCGAACGCATTCCCGGCAGCATTATTGCCAATACTGCCGCAATTGGAACCAGAACTTTTAACTTCGTGGTCCACAAACTTCGCAACGCTGCGGCAGCAGCTAGGGCAAGAAACGGCAAACACGGTAAGATATAGCGCTCGGGCTGTGGTGCTGGCTTTGCCTTTACATACTCGGCTGGTAGGTAGAACACCAACACCAGTCCGACAAGAAATAACCCCTCGATTCGTCGCTTGTAGATTAAGATTCCGCAGCCGAGAGTCGCAAGCAAACCAACAAACCATGTTAATCCCGGTTTGATACTGCGCGAAAAATGATAGGTCCACAGCTGTGACCATGCATCGACAGCCGTCGTGTGTCCACGGCGCATGTGATTACGTTCGGAGTTAAAGTCCTTGATGAACTTTTCGCTGGTCAAAATGGAGTATGGGGTGCAGATCACAAAGCCTAACACGGCTAACGGAAGTGCTAAGATCGTCACCTTCATAAATTCAAAATCAGGCCTCCAGCTCCTTGACCGTAGCCATGGGGCAGCGCCAACAATCACAACACTCAATAGCCCTGAATATTTTGTAGCGGCGGAACATCCGGCTATAAATGACGCGAGAAAAACCAACCATCGCCGATTCTCCTGAACAGCCCTAAGAAGAATAGCGATAGTAGTTAAGATGAGCGCCACAAGTAACGCGTCCTCCTTCATATAGCGGCTACAAGCGACATGCAGTGGTGTTACCGCCAGGATTCCGGCTGCCATCAGACCCACAAACGAGCTAAAAAGGCGCCTTCCAACTAAAAATATAAGTATTATAGAAAGTGAACCGGCCGTTGCACTTACTGTACGCCCAGCTAGAAAGGCAGTTTCACGCCATACCCCTGCACCGCTGGCGCCCCCACCTGCAAGCTCCACTATCCAACTTCCAATCGTCGTCCCATCAAAGAGGTGAAATATGGTATTAACAAGATAACTTGAGTAAAGAAGCAGCGAAGGATGTAGAAAATATTTCGGATCGAGATCTCCCTGCGCCACCATGCGCATTATTGCGTTAACTTTGGGAACTTCATCAGGATGAAAGTTCGCAGGTAAACCAAAGTTCAATCCATAGAAACGCAGGTAAGCACCACTTGCAAAGATAATGAGGAGTACGAACCACTGCGCTGGACCCGCAAGGCTTCCGCGGACGACATGCCTACTTTTGTAGCGCTGACCATTATCATCATCCGAGGTAAATCGCCCAATAACCAAACCCGCAACTAGTGCTGTAAACAACAGCCATAGTGGAAATACTTTACTGGTATCGAGGCCAATGAACGCATTGTAATCACTCCGCGAAAGCAATTGGAAACCAACCACCGGAACAAGCAATGCCAGAAAACCTGCTAGCGCGCCAAACGGTAATAATAGGCACAGAGACGACAACAGAAACAACGCGCCAGCTACCAGCATAACCAGGCGCATATCAGCAAGCGGAATGCCGAGCCGTGAGGTTAGTTCAACCGAAACCAGCTGAGCTCCAAGTTTGCGAGTATCGCTCTCCGACGGCGTAAATGGATTCAGAACCTCAAATGCGATCACACGTGGCTGACACTCTCCGGTTAGAAAGACTGTGAATGGACCCGGTTTGTCAATTGAAAGAGATGAGGCAACCGCTCCACACACCGAAACCTGAATCTGGGCAGGCTCCATTCCAGGCGGTCGCCAGGGGTTAAAGGTCAGTTCGAGTTGATTACCACGCTGTAGAAGATTGGCAAAAGTAATAGTCGAGCCCTCTTGAATCCAGCCATCGGAGGAGATCCGTTGGAATTCCGGGGGCGCGTCGATGGCAGAGAGCTGTGACCGATATGCCAGGTTAGTTCCAAAAAGGGCGGCTCCAAGTGCACAGAGTAGAAGTACGCAGCCCCATGCGATGGTGCCTAATGTGGATCTACTATTCTTTGTGTTGGATCGTGGTTTCATCGGGGCGTAAAGGTAGCATCACTTAGTCAGAAGGCCAAATAGATCAATTTTCTGGAGAGCTATCTCCCTGACGAGCACTGAGATAATCACGTAAAAGACGCAGGTCCACTATCTTTGAGCGCCGATCGACATAAACTAGATAAGGTGTAGCGTCTAGATCAACTCTATCGGGTAGTTCGTTGTAAGCAAAACTATCCACGCGTACCAACTCCTTTACCAGGTCATCAAATGGCCGATAGTAAGTTGCGGTCTTTAGCGCTTCGGGCAAAAAGTGCCCGCGACCAAAAACCATGTAATCAATCCCCTCCGGTTCTAATTGGTCCGCCATGGACTGCAGAGATGGTGCATAATATGCCCGTAAAATAATCTCTAGCCGTCGCTTCACCTCAGCATAGTACCCATCATAGAACGGATGGGCGGTTTCAGTTGTAATGTAACCACGGCGCATTCCAAACAACTGCACCGGATCAATAAATGTGGGGTGCCCGGCGATTAGAGCACTCTCGGGAGTATGTTTACGCACCCATTCAAAAACCGGGCCGCGTTGTTGGCGGTGATAGTTGAAGTTCATCGCTCCCTTTAATCCTGGCCCTGAGGTCATCCAGATAAAACCCCCCAGAGCAACTAAGCCAAGTGGTGCTAACCAGCGCCGCCAAGATCTAATTTTCTGATCTGCTCCCACAACACTGCACAATCTCCAAACCGCCACTGTAAACGCTGCGATAAAAAAAACCGCCAGAGGGAGCTGCAGATGTCGATTGGGGACGTAAAGTCTGAAAGCCAAGATTCTTGATGCTTCATAAATGACCATGGTCGCGAGCCCCATGAACCAGATCTCCATCGGCACTAAGACCCGCCGAATCTTTATTGCTAGTAGTCCCATCAGCGCTAAAACTAGCAACACAATTAACGGTGTCCACTGCGCCAAAAACGGTCCCGGATTGTAAAGTCGGGCAACGAACGCCTGAAAACCAAAGGTGCGCATCTCCCTTTCAATAGACAGTAACGGAACAAATGGGAATCTGCCCCCCGGCGACTGAAACTCTGGCATCTGTGCGGCGCGCTCTAGCGTTGCCATGGTCCCAATCTGCTCCGGCATGTGAGTTACATACAGCAGCAGTCCAGCATAGAGCGGTGTTAGCAAGACTAAGCGCTTTAAAATCGGGAGTACTTGGACCAGCCTTTCCCGATCGTTACGAACGGCGATGGCTTGCCACACTAGGGTTAGACCATATGCCAATCCAACCACAACAGTTGCCGGAGGATGAAGCAAACAGCCAATAGCCATCAACACCAAGATCGCTTTGTGACGTCCAGTAGAAATTAGGTAGAGATAGGCCGTTAAAACAGGCAGTGCCCATCCTCGCGGCAGTCCGGCGGTTAATCGCTGCATCACAAGCCGCGTATGAAGTAACCAGGTCACCGCGAAAAACGCTGCGGCAGAACTCGCCCAATGCTGCACAGCCAGAAAAAGGAAGACGACGCTAAGAACCATCTGAATTAGCATCATCCAGTGGCCCATCATGATCGGATCACCGGTTATCCAGGTCAGTGCAAACCCAAGCCAGTAATGCAACGGGGCCAGGTAACAGCGCATCATCTCAGTAATAAAATCACCCTTGAAGAGCTCGGGATGGTGTACCGCATGAAATGGGTAGATCTGCTGTAGAGCATCATCCGAGGTCCAATCAGGATGGAACCAGAAGCGCGAGATGCTGTCGTAGAAGGCGATGGCGTAGGCCAAGCAAAGCGCCGCGGCGATGAGCGTAGCCAGGTTGGGCCAACGTCGGGATTCTGAAAAACGGGAGCTCATAGATTTAGCAAAGTAACGCCAATCTGCACATTTGCGAAAGCCTCGACCGAAATATGGTTGTCGATTCGGGCTTGTCGATCGTGGCTAGATCGGCCAAAAATACCCCTGTTCCCTTGATTCGCCATTTTTCTCACAATAGCAATCTCACAAGTTACCGTTATGACTCACTGCGTTACCACTTCAAGCTCCAAAATTCGATCAATTTTACACCCGCTACTAATTGCACTGGCTCTGTTGCCCATCGCCGGATGTGGTAGTAGCGGAGGCGGAGGTGATGGTTTTGTCGGCGCAGCCGATGTCAGTCTGCAGGTTGAGCCGACGGTTATCGATACTGGTGATCGTGCCCAGGTTACCACCGAGATTAATTCGGTGAACGAGAATGGCATTTTTCTCAAATTCCGATATCCAGATGGGCTTTCTTATGTGAAGAACAGTGCGGTCTTGCGGGTGAGCGGCAAGGATATCGACATCTCGCCCTCTACTAATAAATCATCAGGTGACTTTACATATCTGGTATTTATCCTTTCTCGCTCGCTCTTTAATAGTGCTGGCAATGGACGGGTTACCTTCGAGGTCGAAGGAAATTCTGAGTTCACTACCGGCAGTATTGAAGTTGACCCCGACGTAAATGACCCACTTAAGAATGACAGTACCGAGTTTAGCGTAACCGATCCAGAATTTGGCGCTGAAGACGCGGTTGACGTCGAAGTGGTGAGCTAGAGGCGCCAGGTATGGTGCTCGGAAAGCTCTTTGGTCAGTTATCAAAGACTAAGCCACAATCTAAACAGAGTAATGATGTGCAGCTTGCTGCCGCCGTCTCTGCAGCAATCATAAACTCGATCGGATCCAAAGGCATCCCGATGATGGGCGGCTCGGCCCAGAAGGCCTTTCAGCTCTCTACCGATCCAAACGCCGAGGCCCGTGACTTTATTGAGGTTATCGAGTCAGACGAGGCGCTATCAGCGCGCGTAATTAAAATCGCCAACTCAGTATTCTTTGATCGTGGAACACCAAGTAAAACGATCGAGGAATCAGTGAATGTAATTGGTATAAATGAACTACGTTGCCTGCTCGGAGCAACGACCCTCTCCGAGATCTTTCCAAGCAAGTTCGCTGCACGATCTCTTCTATGGGCCAACGATATAGCGACCGCATTGATTGCCCGCACGCTTGGGGCACAGTTGGCTCCCGGAAAAGAGGACCTACTATTTCTGGGTGGACTGATGCATGACATCGGTAAACTTGTCCTGCTACAAAGACGCAGCGAAGACTATCACCTAATCCTAAACTCAATTGAAAATGAAGATATCGATTTCTGCACTGCGGAATCGCGGCTCTTCGCCTTTGATCATACGGAGGTCGGATTGCTAGTTGGAGAACGCTGGCGATTCTCGCCGGAATTAAACCAGATGATCCGTCAACATCATGATTCTTGGGAATCACTTGTTAGCTCTGGCGTTTCACTAGCAGCGATTATCAAGGGCGCTGATACGATCGCACACGCGCTAGCCTTGGGTCATGGGCGCAGTTTGGGAAGAATTCAACGCGCAGCCGAGTTGGCACTTGATAATACCTGGTCTGCATTGGGTTTGGCGGAGAGTGACCGCCCCACCCTATTGAGTTCTGCACAGCGCACCTTTGAGAGTGAATACGATCTTTACCTTGGAAACCGGTAGCTGCATGGTTCCCTGGCTTAGAAAAATTCTTGGCGCTGAGAATCACAGCCATTTTGTTGAACTTCAATCGCGCTTCGCAGATCTTGAGCGCCGATATCGAATCTTGACGGATAATCTGGCCGCAGCAGTTTTGATTCGGGACGACCGCGGCAGAATCACCTACTGTAGCCCCTATACCGAGGTACTGACCGGGTATGCTCGCTCCGAGGTTTATGCAGCTAGTGATGACTTCTTTCTAAGTATCGTGCATTTCGAAGATCGTGAGCGTTATCAACGTGGAATGCAGATTAATCGATTTGGAGAGTCGTTCCAGTTTCGGTTTCGCTTTGTTCATAAAAGCGGATTGGAGATGTGGGCTGAAACAAGAGTTGTGCCTGTCTTAGAGGAACACTCTGAGGGTTCAGACGACCCAACATCGCTGTCGATCGTATTAGATGTAACGGCCGCTGTGCGCTATCAACAACAGGTAGAGGAGAAAAATCGCGACCTGCAGGACTTTACCTATATGATTAGCCACGATTTAAAGGCGCCCCTCTTTACAATCAAGGGGATGTTATCCGCAATTCAAGACGACTTTGGACTGCAACTCGCACCAACAGTGAATCAATATCTGGCACACGTTGGCAAAGCTACTCAACGCCTTGATCGATTAATTACAAGCGTAACGAGTTACGCCAAACTCAGTGCTGAAGAGGTTAGCGCAGTGCCGACTGAACTGAATGCAGTACTGAGGGATGTTCAGCATGATCTGAGTACGCAGATCGCTGAAAGCGGGGTCCAAATTGCTGTCGGGAATCTACCCACTGTTATCGGTGACGGACTTAAGCTCTATCAGATCTTCAGTAACTTAGTTGGTAATGCGATCAAGTACCGCGATCCACATCGACCCGCTACGATTGAGATTACCGCTAAACATAGCACTCTTCCCCACCATGTCATCATTGAAGTAAGTGATAACGGCTCGGGAATTCCTGAAGGAAGATTGAAGGAGATATTTCGCCCCTTCCAGCGGGCCCACTCTACAGAGATCGAGGGCTCCGGGATCGGCCTCGCCTCCGTCAAGCGCATGCTCGATAAGTTGGGGGGCACTATTTCCGTTGAAAGTACCGTTGGTGTGGGAAGCTGTTTTCGGGTCTGCTTACGGGAGCGCTGATTTGGTCGAAGATTCAGGCACCTGAGCCCGCACCCCTGCCCCATGCTCAAAAACTAGCCCGCCGCCTAGCCAGCCCGTAATTAGCACAAGAACCATGCAAGCTAGAAGAAACAGATAATATGCGACACGAAACCAGCATTTTCCGTACTGCGCAATCGAGCCCAATATTTGTAGCATCGCGCATGGAACGACAATAAATAGAAGTAATCTTCCCCAGCGGTGATGCTCGGCGATCAGATCATCAGCAATCGTAAAGGTCTGGTTTGCCAGTTCACTTGCTTGATATCCGGAGAAAAACGCGGCGGCGGTACCAAGGGCGGCGAGGATCAGGTTTACGCGGATCGTCAAGTGCAGATTTAAGCGTGGCCAGAGGAACTGCACGACCTCTAGCAAGACTACTACAACGATCAATGCTATTGGGAATGCCGCTAGTGGTGGGTGGAGATTTATCGGCACAAAAATATATTATAAAACTAGCCTGGGACCGCGGAGCTCCAGCTCCGCTCCCAAAGCGCTAAGAGCGGAGCTGGAGCTCCGCGGTCCCAGGAGCTGGCCCCCCCCGGTTAAATTACTCTCCGCAACGCCACTAGCGTTACATCATCCTTCAACGCCCTTCCATCCATAAAACGATCTAGCTCCGTCACTAGTGCTGTTAGCACGGCTGCTGATCCCCCGGCTGCTGAGCTGGCAACAACTTCGCGTACTCGATCCATTCCAAACATCTTCATATCACGATTCTGAGCCTCCGATATTCCGTCCGTATAGAGCACTACTAGATCTCCCGGCTCCAGATTAACGGATGCTCCTTGATACTCCCCACCATCGAAGAATCCGAAGGCAAAACCGTCACCAGTCAGAGTAGATGCCTGACCAGTTCTGCTTGAATAAACGATCGGTGCTGGATGCCCACCCACTGCTAGATCGAGCTTGCCGTTAGTGGGATCGTAGAGTGCCGAGGCGATCGTCACAAAACGCCCCTCGGGGAGCTGTGGGGTCATCAATTTATTCATCTCTGCAAGGCGCTCTGCTGGGGCCTCATTAAGGACCGCTGATAGCGCAAGTTTCGTCATACTGCCAATAAACGCCGCGGCCAAACCATGGCCGGTCACATCGGCGATCTGCAACATAATGCAACCGCTCGGCTCCTTCTTGACGTAATACCAATCCCCGCCAACTTCATCCAGCGGCTGATATGAACAGGCCAGTTCGTAGCGCGGATCGTTCGGTAGTTTATGTGGCAAAAGGCTCTCCTGAATCGACCGAGCCTCCTCCCGTTCGCGTAAGAAACGCGTGTTCAGATCACGTAGAGCGGTGTTTGCATCCGCCAGGGAAGCTTGAGCATCCTGCCCGGACCCCTTACGTAAGCGCAATGCCATTGCGATGCGACTTGCTAACAACCCAACTGAGCTTCCTTCATCGACCAATTCAACACGTGAGGTATTGCGATGCTTAGCGATGGTACGCTCACTGGCGGAGACTTCGTGTAGGATAACAGGCGCATCCTTGGTCCCCTGAAACTCTCGAAGAAATGAGCTCAGCTCGACTCGATCAACTGCCCCATTCTCCGATCTAATATCCTTATCGAGAACTACAGCATCTACAACTGTCGCACCGAGAAGCTCACTCAGATCACACGCTCCATCGGAGATGACAACCTTATAACCTAGCCGTTCTAAGAGGTTTGAGAGCTTAAGATTACCGCCGGAAAACAATAAAACTGTGTCCATACATCCCAAGTTCACACTCTACTTAGATATTGGAATAGCAAAACGCCAATCCTTCAATACCGGAATTCCTACCTTAACAAATAGGGTATCCGGTTCATCACCTGCCACCCAGGGTGTAAGAAACAAACTAAAGTACGGAAGAGGCGACCGCGCTGGTCCACTTAGAACCGTCCCATCATATGCATAGCGACTGGCGCTGGATGGTGATACCCAGGTTTTGTTAGCCCCCTCGCCCTCAAGCCGTAAAGGAATCAGGTCAAATGTACAGTGCGTACTCATTGCCGAGAATCCATCTTTATCGCGTCGTAGTAGAATTCCGATCTCTGGAAAAAACTGCTCGGCCTCGGTTAAGCTTGTCAGAGCACCAAGCTTGAGCGTACCGAATGGTCGCTGGCGAGGTGAGTCACAGGCCACTAGCACTAACGCGAGCATTCCTAGCATCAGGAACAAACAGATCTTGACTTGGTTAGGAAATCTAATGGACATCATCTTTTCATGACCGATAATACCGCCCTGGTAAACTAGCGCCGATAATCTTTTCTGCCAGCTGCGCCGCCTGGCGATATAGATCTAGCGACACACCAGTTTCAATCCCCAACTCACCGCAGAGATACGCAACGTCCTCGGTAGCAACATTTCCAGCCGCATTCTTGGCAAACGGACATCCGCCTAGACCACCAACCGAGCAATCAAAAAGGTCAACACCTGCAAGAAGTCCAGCATAAACATTCGCCATCCCTGCACCGCGAGTATCATGCAGATGCAACGAGACGCGTACATCACTAAAGGCTGCGCGCACAGCGTGCACTAACTGTTGCACCCGCTCAGGCGAGCCCCATCCCATAGTATCCGCCAGACTGATCTCGCGTGGACGGGCACTCGCTCCAAGCCGATCGATGATCTTATCGAGATGTTCCAATACAATATCGTTCTCGATCCGTCCCTGAAAGTTACAGCCAAATACCGTTGAGATCATCACACCATGCATCGGCATTCCAGCGCGCTTAAAGGTATCGATCCAAACCGGTATCTGATCCAGGACCTGCTGGTGGGTCTGATTGTTATTGCGTTTCAGAAATTCAGCGCTAGCTGCCGTGTAGATCCAAGCGTCGTTTCGAAGTCCTGGGGAGGACTGAGCGCGCTCAAAACCTTTGGAGTTTAGATATAACGCTGTGAACTTTGTCGCTGGATATTTAGGCGCCAATTCCTTAACCGCCACCACAACCTGCTCGGCATCCGCCATCTGCGGAACCCGATCAGGCCGAACAAAAGAGGTGACCTCGATCTCGGGCACGCCGGTCTGCGCCAGGGCTTCAATTAGTTCAACCTTCCTCGCAGTTCCTACAACCTCCGCCAAGGTCTGAAAACCTTCACGCGCGCCAAGTTCACGGAGATATACGCGTTTGGGAAACTGAGTTTTGGCGAATGAATCTTTCATATCGGTGTTTTACCACTTACCTACTAGCGATACTCTACGGTAGCTTAATAAAAGATCGCTACATAGAGGCTTCTAATCATGATTGCAAATCTAACCATTCCCACAGACCTTGAGATTCAACAGGCCCTCGGCCGTGTCCGTGAGGTACTAAAAGTTACTCCACTCACCCATGGCTCTACTCTTAGTGAATTATGCGGTCATGAGCTGTTCCTCAAATGGGATAATCGCCTTCGCACAGGATCGTTTAAGGAGCGCGGAGCGGTGAATTTTCTGGCAAGTCTTAGTGCCGAGGAGCGTCAGCGCGGTGTGTCCGCTGGAAGTGCTGGCAATCACGCCCTGGCGGTAGCCTACCATGCAAGCCGTTTGCAGATCCCGGCGCACATCGTAATGCCGCAAACTGCCCCCTTAGTAAAGGTTCAAGCTGTTCGCGCATTGGGGGCTGAGGTGATCCTGCACGGCACGATCTTTGATGACGCCTACCATAAGGCGATCGCTCTTTCAGAGGAGCACGGCTATCGCTTCGTTCCTGGATTTAATCACCCTTTAATTGTTGCTGGTCAGGCCACCTGTGGACTTGAGATTCTCGATCAGCTCCCGAGCCTTGACTCGGTGATCGTTCCTGTTGGTGGTGGTGGTTTGATCTCAGGAATTGCTCTTGCGATAAAACACCGCGCGCCACACGTGCAGATTATTGGAGTGCAATCCGAGTGGATTATTGCGGCTCGAAATGAAGTGCCTAACGCACAGAACTCTAGTATTCCGTTAGCGCTGCGACCGATCTCAATAGCTGACGGAATCGCTGTCAAAGGCATCGGTGAACTGAATGCTCAGATTATTAGCTCGCACGTTGATTTGCTGGTCTCAGTATCAGAGCCGCAGATCGCACACGCGATCATGCGACTATTGGAGCTTGAACGCACGGTAGTCGAGGGTGCTGGTGCGGCTGCATTAGCGGCTGCCTTAGCTGGAAAACTTCCGAGCAGCTGCAAAAAAACCGCTGTACTTGTATGTGGCAGTAATATTGATCTGAATGTTCTTTCGCGACTAATCGAACGCGACATGGCCCAACAGCAACGGCTACTAAGTATCTCTGTCTCTGTACCTGATCGACCTGGTTCACTCCACGCCACAACAGGACTGATTGCCGAGCAACGCGCCAACGTTCTGCATGTAACCCACGATCGCAGTTTTTCGAGTATCCCGGGAAATGTAACTATATCGTTTCTACTAGAGGTTCGCGACGGCGAGCACCAAAACGCCGTGCTCGCGGCGTTACGGAGCGCAGGGCTAGAGGTGGTAGCGGAGCGCTGACAGGAACTGTTGATTGATCTTTGTTTCCCAAAAAACAGAGTAACTCAGATAGGTTAGGTGATTTTTCAGTAAGGTCACAGTAGGCTGCCAAATCCCCATAATATAGATGTAGACGTTCAACCTAGAAAGCGCAGTAGAATCTGCTACGGTGACCGATCTACATGATCTTCTTAATGTTTTCTAGAAATTGGTACTCACCCTAGCGGTGCTAGGGTTCCGTGCCAATTTCGTCGAAGAACATTAAGAATATCACGCATCTCGGTCACCTCGCTACGATTCTACTGCGCTTTCTAGGTTCAATCGACCAAATTGGTTGACGCAGAGAGGTTTAGGAACGAAACTGCTGTTGGGTCAGTTTTGTCCTGCTGTGTTCTTTGAATTTCTGGCTATCGTATTTTTGGTCATAATTTTTCTGGCCATAATTTTTCTGGCCATCTGAAGGTTTTATGTCCGAACCGGCCGTAAAGACAGCGCTGGATCCAAGCCCGTCCCTTGACACGGTAGCAGCACCGCGTGCGACGCCCTCTCATAGTGAACAGCTCCTAGAGGGCAAGTTTTCATTTCAACGTCCTAGCACATCCACTGTGCTGACGCCCGAACAGAAGCCTGATATTGAAATTTATGCCTCAAAGCGCGCAATCGCCTTGCCGAATTCAACGACATATTCTCTAGAGAACACGATCGCTGTTGCCCAAAACCTCCAGGCAAACCGTTCGAACGCGCAACAGAATACCCCGCGAAGTCAACCGGAATCCCAGCCACTAAATTTAGCTACTAAGATCTCAGCCCCCGTAGGCGTCACCGTTCTTGATCGCCTCATGAATTGGCTTGTGGCGCGAATCGAGCAGCTAGTGCGCTTCCTGGTTCCTAGTCGCCAAACGCTGAAAGTACGAAAGAAGGTGTTGCAAGGGAAAAAAATTATGGTTGGCAGTACTGTAATGGCAGATCCTGAAACGATCGCGGCGATTCGTGGCGCCAGTCAAACCAACCTTTCAAAGCGTGAACTCGATCTGATTATTGCAAGTGGTAATGGTAAGAAGAGACCTGATCTTATAGGCGAGGAGTAGTTCATTCGGAAGCGGTCTCAGCGCAACCGCGCCAACTCCGGTTCTATCAACGCCCCCTGCTCCGGGTTGGCCTTACGCACTGATTCTAGAATCGCCAAAGCTGCAGCGCGTTCGCTATCTGTAGATGCGATGCGCGCCAACGTTAGCCCTGCACTGGTTGCAACATAGTGTCCACTACTGGATAGCGCCTTCAATATGCTAACTCCCTGGTCCAGGGTGCTATCCTGATCAAGCAACCCACGTGCCTTTGCCAGTGCCGACAGCTCCGCTATCAATCGCAGCTCACCATTTTGTTGCGCCCAGCTGTTCGCTAGCTCCCCAACATTCAAAGGCACCACACTGCTATCAACCGGCTTGCCAGCACGACTTAACAGCTCCCCGTATAACCCAGCCAGCGCTTGGTAAGGTTGGCGGGCGTCTCCAAGAGATGTGATGGACTGAGTCAGCAACGCCTCACGTTCTGTAATTCTAGTTTCTAGTCCTGCAATACGTTGGGAGATCTCCGCTGGATCAGCATTCTTCTTGGCGTCTTTGCTTGCTGGATTCGTTACGAGTGCCGCTACCGAGGCGGCCGCCAGCTCATCAGCGGCTTTTGTCCGTTGACTCTTCAGATTTATAATCTGCTCATACGAGCTTCTTACTGCAGCAAAGAGATCAGCTGCTCGACGCTGGCTTGCAATTTGGGTCTGATCAAAAACCTGCTTAGCATACAATCCAGCTGCCACCGCCGCGATGACCAGAACGATCTGCTTCCAGTGATTGATGATTAGGCGCGCAAAGGGATCTTCAAAGGCCACACGCTGCAGATCTCCGCCCACAGTCAGGGGAGCCTTAAGAGCTGGGTCTGTAAAGATATCAGTCTCCTGACTGGTTTCAGGATTCTTCATTTCAGGATTCTTCATTTCAGGGTGCTTCATTTCAGGGTGCTTCATTTCAGGGTGCTTCATTTCAGGGTGCTTCATTTCAGGGTGCTTGCTCGCATTTGCCGATCTCTGATTCACGCTCGCCATCTAAGTTTTCCCTCTACATCTTGTACTTAAAATCATCCGGGTCCAAGCTCTGTAGAATATCAACCCAGCGATCTTTATCAACATGTGATAGATCGGCGTCACCGTGTTCATCTAGAGGCTCCGCGCCCTCAATTTTGGTCTCACCTTCTGCCCCTGATTCCGGGGCATTTGGATCCTCCTCCCCCTTAGCATGCGAGATCAATGCGGGTGGAAGCGCTCCAAACCGCGCGGATGCCTTGGTAAGTACCTCACGCGCAACATAGATCGGCGCTGATGCCCGTACCGCTAATGCAATGGCGTCGCTGGGTCTTGAATCCAAGGTAATAAGGCGTTCACCAACCCCAATTAGAAGCTCTGCGAAGTAAGTATCGTCACGCAGCTCAGTTATAGAGACACGTCGAACCCGTGCCCCGGTTTCATTTAGCAATGAATGCATCAGATCGTGAGTCAGAGGACGCCCCATCGGCACCTGCTTAATTGCGCTAGCGATTGAGGTCGCCTCGGCGATCCCGATCCAGATCGGCAGGGTGATATCACCACTCTCAGTTTTAAGGATGACGACCGGTGCCTGCGTATTGGGATCTAGCACTAGCCCTCCTACAAACATTTCTACGGTAGCATCTTGTGTGGGTGTGTCACTCATTTTAACTCAAGCCATCTAATTAATCGGTAAGTACCCTACCACGTAATGTATACCGAGCCACACTGTCAACTTTGCACTGCAACAGCATCCCTGGCTCAAGCGTACTTTGGTCGATATCAATCAGATTTAGGGTTACGCCCTGCGAGATGCGCCCCTGGAGCTGTTTAGGGTTGTGCTTACTGGGACCCTCAAGCAATACCTCAACCTGAGTGCCCACAAGTGACTGCATATGCTCGGCCGAGATCTGGTCCTGGCGAGCCTGATAGGACTTTAAACGAGCTAGCTTGTCTGCATCACTAACTGAGTCCTGCATCTCAGCTGCCGCGGTCCCTGGACGCGCTGAGAACATATAGGAGTAGCTGCTCTCGAAACGCACCTGCTCCATAACATCTACGGTGGCCTGAAAATCCTCCTCCGTTTCACCTGGAAAGCCAACGATTACATCTGTAGTAATGGCGATATTCGACACTGCCGAGCGTAGTGCGGCGATAATCTCCAGATAGCGTTGACGGCGATAGTTACGGTTCATCGCCTTCAGGATCCGATCACTCCCGGATTGTAGCGGCATATGAATGTGGCGACAGACCTTTGGATTCCGTGCCACCAGCTCAATAAAATCCTCGCGCACCGACTGCGGATGGGGACTAATGAAGCGAATACGCTCAATGCCATTTACCTGCGACACAGAATCGATCAGCGAGGCAAAACTTATCCGTGGGCTGAGATCCAGGCCATATGAATTAACCGTCTGTCCAAGAAGAATAACCTCCCGTGCCCCACGATGCGCGGCAATTCGGACCTCCTTAAGAATCTCGTCAAGCCTCCGCGAAACCTCCGGCCCGCGAGTAGTTGGAACGATACAGTAGGTGCAGTTCTTGTTGCACCCTCGACTAACCGATACGAGCACTGATACTCGCCCGGTCCCACTAAAACCTGGTGGTAGATCCTCCCATTCGTCCCGATAATCGATCGCAACTTGGGGTGCGGCACCATTGCGCCGCATCTCAATCATACTTGGAACTAGCGACAGATTATGGGTACCGTAAACAAAATCAACTACCTTACTACGCTTAACGATGCGCTGGCCCTCCTGCTGCGCCACACACCCACCCACTCCTACGATTAAGTTGGGGCGCAGATTCTGCTTCATCTCCGCTAACTCGCCGAGCATGCTATACAGTTTCTTCTCAGGCCGGTCACGTACGCTACAGGTGTTAATAATTACCAGGTCGGCCTTCTCTGGAGCATCGGTTAGCTCGTACTTTGATTCGAGCAGGTGGGCAACCTTCTGCGAATCATATTCATTCATCTGACAGCCAAAGGTCTTAATAAAGAGCTGTCCACGTCCATTCGCTGGCGCGGAGCTAGCGCTCGTTCCAATCTTAACTAGATCATCTTCTGCAAAATTATCGAGTGGCATAATGATCAGCTTGAACGAGAATTAGGAATGCGGTTAGCGAGCGTCTATAAGCTTCAGGATCGGACGAAATGTCTCAGCTACAGACTGATTCAGATCAGCTCGTGCAACCTGGCGCTCGATCGTCAGGCTAATCGATCGCCGTTGTCCTGGCTTCAATCCAACATTCGTTAAATTGACGCGCTCGGTAGTTTGAAGCAATGGCACCTGCATATCAAGTTTTTCGCTAAGTTGTTCAATTCCCAGATCAAGATCGATGTTTTGTACTAGGCGATCAGCGCTGGTGTTCAATAGTGCCGCCTGTAAGACGAAGGTCGCCTGACACTGAGTTGAGGTTGTCCCATCGCAATGAGAGCCCTTTAGAACAAGTTGTGGGGTAAGGATCTGCACAGGAGAAATTGAACCTGCTCCAACTTCGCCTGGTGGCGACTGCACCTTGGCAGCTATTTGGGTACTAGGAAGAGGTAAATTATTCGTTGGTAAGATCGCGCGCGCATCGTTACCCCAGAGCAGCTCAAGTTGATAGTCGCTCGCGCGCCCCCCACTGGCAACATCTGCTGCATTTGAGACCGTCAAAAGAAATGGAACGCGTTGTCCCGGATTGAGCATCAGGGACTCGCCAGTTTCAATACCACCCCCCGGCATCACACTACTTAGCTGCACAATCTTCTCCTCTTCTGGAACTCCATTGCGCAACGTTGTAAGGCGCACAGCGACTTCTCGGGAATCCCACTTTGAATGGGCTGTAACCTGAGTCATCACCGCCAACCGCTGGCCGTCGTTTACTTCGTTCAAGACCTCGATGGCGAAGGGTTCCGAACTCTCAAAGTGCGCCTCTGAGGTTGGTTCGGTGGTCGGCTGATCGCGAACCGCAACCACGCGTCCTGATGTACTACATCCCGACAGGGTCGCGATAGCAAACACAGCGATCCCCAGGGATGCCCACCGAAGGTAACTAAGTTTGGACGTCGATCTCAAGTTTCTCTATCCTCCAGCCATCGCCCAAACTGAAAACCCAGTGTTGGCGTTCAATGCGATCGCGTACGATATAGACCGGGACCTTGAAAGCGCGCACCTTTACATCAATGAGCGCCTTATAGGCGTTATCGGAAAACTCAATATGCTCAACCTGTGCATCAACGATCTGCTCCTCTGATTTGCTCTTACGTAGCGTTTTCGACAGAGCTGGTTGACTCTCGGGGACACTGTACAACAGTGCTTTCTGTGGCTTGCCCCAAAAGCGCGCTTGATTAAAATGCTCAACATTTTCACCGAGGATCTTTTGACGATCAGCCTCGGTGACCCCGGCCCTTTTAAAAGATTCGATCGCTGGCGCAAGAATGCAACCACTAGTAGTAATGATCGCCACTAGGACACCAATTATTAGTAATGGGCTTCGCAGGATCTTACAAGCGGAACTGAAGTTCACGGACACAGAGATTCCTTATCAAATAATCATTCAGAGAGCCCAGTTCAGAGAGCAAGATTCAGAGAGCAAGATTCAGAGAGCAAGATTCAGAGAGCAAGATTCAGAGAGCAAGATTCAGAGAGCACCACGCAATAATACGATTAATATCAGGATGCTTTCCAAAGCAATCGACACCCTAGCGTGACAATCGTCATCACCCGCTCAGAACTCTAGCTAAGAACAGCTGCGCTCACAAGCAAGTTTAAGATCCGCACCACTAGAACCGCATCTTTGCATACGGCTTAAATCGCTCCAGTGTTACTTCCAAGCTCGGCAGTGTCATGCCGAAGAGGACCACGCGCGGCACATGCGAAGCGGGGAGTAATTTAGCAAGGCTGCTAGTTATGCTCGCCTCAGTTAGTCCCGCAGCGCGATTGGCAACCACAAAAACGCCGATCTCAAAACCGACTGCCGCATTCTCAAAGGCAACGACTCTTGCGGACTGAACGCCACGAATCTCATAGACCGCCGCACTAACAAGGGCTAGATTTACAATTTGATCTCCCCTAACGACCCTCTCCAAAGCCCGACCGGTTACTACCAGATTCGCCTTTTTCGATCCCTCGCCTTTGACTACAACACCTGTGTCTCCGGTGTGCAGATACTCTCCAGAATCCACGAAAACTTCCCCTACTGCCGTCGCACGATAACCGGTCATCGCCGCCGCAGAACCCACAACGATCTCGCCATCTAATCCTGCGGCAAGCTCACTCCCGGCCTGATCAACGACGATTAGCTCTACCCCAGGCAAGGCCGAACCAGTACTCGATATCCAACTCACCTCGGATGTGGAATGGTGCGGCAGATCTGATTGATGATAGCGCGCTGCTGTAATCACTCCACCGGCTTCGGTCTGGAAGTAGGTGTTTACCACTGGAACATTAAACTGTTGTACAGCTGACTCAAATAATCGGAACGGGGCTAACCCCGAAGGTACGACCACGATTCGCATTCCCGCATTCAATCCGAATGCACGTGACTTTCCACGTCCAACGATCGCCCGCAGATGTTGTTGATCAATAACTGCACATTGCACACCATTTAGCTGCATCTGTTCCCAAAAATCACGGGTTTCAAATTCGGTTCCCAGAACTCCGGAGCCACCGCCTAACAACGGTACCAACTGAGAAAACAGTAATCCGCCAAAGCTACGCTTGGGGAGCAATGATGCGATACTGACTGTGGATTCTGCCGCAGCGGAAGCTGATGCTACATCTGGGGCAGCAAGCGCAACTACTTTGGCCGCGTTTTGGGCGGCTTGCAATAACTGGCGATGATTAAACTCAATCCCATGTGGCGCGCCACCACCGAGTCCGCCACTAAGGATAAGCAACGCCGCACGTTCGCCCTCGGCACAAGCTGTTCGGCCAAGCTCTAAATCAAATGGATCATTGCCCACGCCGGCCGTCAATTCATCAAGACGCTTAATCCCGGCACCGATCGGCGCGCGACCACTTCCGCCAGTAACGATCCAGTGTTGTACCGTTGCTAAGCGTCCGAATAAACCAGCAACTCGGGCTGCTGCAGCAAACGAAAAAACCACCGTCTGCGTTGCGCTGTTATTCAACAACCCAACGATAACAGAATCACTAAAACTCAAACTGATCGGAACAGCGGTAATCCCAGCGCTCCAAACTCCGTGCAACAGGAGCGAGAAATCGTGATCATCATCAACCATGATCGCCACACGCCCACCTTCAACCTTGCCAAGAAGCTCAGTCAATCCCGTTGCAATTCGACTGGCCCGTCGAAAGAAGGTCCGCGCTCTGTACTTAAGAAATTGGGCATCCTCTGCTGTCGCAATATTTAGAAATGGCAGCTCTGCACGGTCATTCAAAGCCTCCTGCCACAACTGCGGAATGCTAGTAATTGCGATTATCGCATCCGACTGAGACATCGTCTCTACTCACGCACCGGCACGTTATTACGAACCCACTCGACGATATCCTTTGTTGACGCTCCGGGAAGAAAGATCTCCTTAACACCAAGCTCTTTGAGTTTAATCACGTCATCTTTAGGTACAATTCCACCACCAAAAACGATTATATCCTCAGACTGCTCCTTCTTAAGTAGCTCTACGACTGCTGGAAAGAGGGTCATGTGGGCGCCGGACAAAATACTTAGTCCAATCGCCTGGACGTCCTCTTGAATAGCCGATCGGACGATCATCTCGGGGGTTTGGTGGAGGCCTGTATAAATCACCTCCATCCCACCATCGCGCAACGCCCGCGCAACAACCTTCGCCCCGCGGTCGTGCCCGTCAAGTCCCGCCTTAGCGACTAGGACACGAATCGGGGAAGGGCTCTTGTTTGAAGAGATCCTTGAAGAAGATGAGTCTGAAGCACTATTCACTTTCCGCTCCCAAAATTAAGTCCTGCCATTAATAGCGCAGCTTCGAATACAAGGACACCCCCCGGGACCGCGGAGCTCCAGCTCCGCTCCCCCTTATTAGGAGCGGAGCTGGAGCTCCGCGGTCCCGGCAGTCTCGATTCCAGGGGGCTCCGCCCCTGAGATCAGGTACCCAGCCGACCCGAACCTCCAATCCTCCGGCCGCGCGCACAACCGCGCTTTAACCGGATTAGCATCAATGTAGGAAACAACCGCCTTTAGGTGTTGCGGGTCACGAATATAACGATCGTAGTACTCGGGGTACCAGAATGGGCCCGTTGCACCGAGTATCTGATTCGCTCTCCGCGCGCTAAATGATTTTAGGCTCTGCATAACCTTAGATAGCGTATTGCCGGAACAAACCGTTATCAGGAGATGAATATGATTAGGCATGATAACCCACGAATGAAGGGTGTAGCGACTGCCATGAAAATGATGAATCACCTGTTGAACCAGCACAGCGATCTCCGGTCGTGCCAGATAACACTTACCTAGTCCAGCATCAATCAGATGCTCTATCCGTTTGCGTTTCTGGATCAGCAGCTCCTCTGGAGCCAAAGACGATAGCTCTTGTTCGAGTTGGTATAGGGCCCGCCTTGGTAGGGAATCATAAAGTCGGAAGGTTACAAACTGGCAGAGATCTTCCCCGTCAACATGTGGCAACAACCCCCGCGAGTACCAACCATTATTCTGTCTAAAACTCCCTGCCTTTCGTCGCGCAATAAGCTCAGCCGCAGTTCCCCCGGGACCGCGGAGCTCCAGCTCCGCTCCTAATCTTCCTGCACTATACAACTTAGAAACTGCCATGTACCGGTATCGGAGATTTTACTGAATAGTTGCTTAGAATCTTGCATTAGCCACTTCCCCCTTATTAGAAGCGGAGCTGGAGCTCCGCGGTCCCGGGGGATTCAGTCCCAGGCCTCCTAAATCACCCGCGGGAACCTTCGGAGTGTGTAACTACACTGCCGAGGGCGCAGCGCTCCTGATGGGTTTTCCCTAGGCCGCCTTCGCCAGCGCGTGCACAATCCGAGCAACGCTTTCAAGAGTTGGGTTCCCTTTAGGCGAGATCATCCTGAAGAGCGTTCGCTTCGGGATCCTAGACTTAATGGCAAATTGCTCCTTATTAGTGACGCTCAAAAATGCGGCCAGAATCTCCTTGAAGGCCTCGGCATCACCGTCGGCAAGTGCGTTAATTAGTGCTTCATACACAAACTCACTATTCTTGAAATTCTTTTCGGCGCTGTATGCCCTTAATGCAATTCCCCTCTTCAACTTACGCTGGGGCATATCGTTGAAGGAAAATTCGCGCCCGCCGGATATCTTTCGTTTGGCCATTTTTATTACCTCCTAAAATAAGCAGGACGACGGACCCATCTGGGCTATAAATTCTTGCAAAATAAACACGCCACCCGTTTGCCCAACGCAGCTCGGCCAATCCATCGCCGAGGTCCTTTGCGTCTCCGAAATGACTATCATGTTCGATGCGCAGGATCCGCGCATCAACCTGCGCTCGCCCTTTTGGATCAAGTGTTCTGATCCAATCAACAAATTCTGGCAGTCGAATGACGCGCATGTTTCACAGTGCCATATACGGCATGTTTAGGGAATGGGCTTTGTACTCGACTGCACCAACACCTACTATAACTACAAACCATCGAAGCTAGCGCTTCGGCACTCCCCCCTAAATCATCCCCGGATCATGATAAACCCCGAAAACTTCGCGGTAGATATCTGAGACCTCACCAAGGGTCACTCCGGCCTCAACGGCATCAATTAGAACCGGTATCACATTGCGATTCTCACGGCATGCGGCACGCACACCCTCCATCGCTGCCGACCATTTTTTAGGATCACGTTTGGCTTTAAAGGCCTTAACTCGGTCAATCTGCGTCTGTTCAATCTGCAGCTCGATATGCAGAGTTGGAATCTCCTGCTCATGTTCATCGCAGTATGAATTGACCCCCACGATTGAAACATCTTTCTCATCAACCAACTGCTGAAATCGATATGCCGATTCGGCGATCTCCTTCTGGGGATAGCCAAGATCGATCGCTTTGAGCATTCCACCCATTGCATCGATCTTCTCAATATACACCAGCGCCTCGCGCTCAATCTGGTTGGTCAGATCTTCAACGTAGTACGAGCCGCCCAGAGGATCGATCACGTTTGTTACCCCCGATTCCTCAGCGATAATCTGTTGGGTTCGTAAAGCAACCTTAGCGGCTGCCTCGGTTGGTAGCGATAGGGTCTCATCCATCGAATTTGTGTGCAGCGATTGCACCCCACCGAGGACTGCCGCCATCGCCTGAATCGCCACCCGTGCCACATTATTCACCGGTTGCTGCGCTGTTAAACTAACCCCAGCGGTTTGGGCATGGGTGCGCAACATCATTGAGCGCGGATTCTTCGCCCCGAACCGGTCACGCATGAATCGCGCCCAGATTCTTCGCGCTGCGCGAAACTTGGCGATCTCTTCAAAGAAATCATTGTGCACGTCAAAGAAAAATGAGAGCTGCGGCGCAAAATCATCTACAGCCAATCCACGATCAACGCAGTGCTGCACATAGGCCACACCATCGGCGAGGGTGAATGCCAACTCCTGCACCGCCGTAGCACCAGCCTCACGAATATGATAGCCACTGATGCTCACTGGGCTAAATTTCGGAGCCTCTCGCGCACAGAACTCAATTACATCCCCAACTAATTTAACTGATGGAGCTGGGGGCGAGATCCACTCCTTCTGAGCGATAAACTCCTTAAACATATCGTTCTGAATCGTTCCAGCGATGCGATCGAACGGCACTCCGCGACGCTTTGCGACGGCGAAGTACATTGCAAATACCACCGTTGCCGAGCAGTTAATCGTCATCGAGGTGCTTACCTTGCCCTGATCGATCCCGGCAAAAAGCAGCTCCATATCATCGATCGTAGATATGCTAACCCCCTCGCGGCCGACCTCTCCCAATGAGCGCGGACTATCAGGGTCATAGCCCATCAGACTCGGCATATCGAAGGCCGTAGATAGTCCGGTTTGTCCATGCTCTAGGAGATACTTGAAACGCCGATTGGTATCCTCAGGCGATCCGAAACCCGCAAACTGGCGCATCGTCCAGAGGCGTCCACGATACATCGAGGGCTGCACACCGCGTGTATAGGGAAACTCTCCTGGAAATCCTAGCTCACTCTGCGGATTAAATCCGACTAGCGATTCCGGTGTACTCAGCGCCGCCTGTTCTCGAAAACTGATCGACTGAAAATTCTTACGGCGCTCCTTCTGAGTGGCATAGCGTTTTTCACGCCACTCCTTAAGGGTCTTTGAAGTATCACCCGCTGCTGAATCTGACTTGGGCATCGTTGCCATGATTGTTAATCCTCTAGAGCTACTCTTTCGCCAATGCAGACCCGATCACGATCTTCTGAATCTCGCTCGTTCCCTCATATATCTCGGTGATCCGCGCATCGCGCAGATGGCGCTCGGCAGGGAAATCGGTCACAAAACCGTAGCCACCATGAATCTGTAATCCACGATGCGCCGCAAAGGTTGCCGCCTCCGAAGCAAACAGCTTCGCCATCGCTGCCTGGCGCGTATAGGGCAATCCAGCCTGCTTTAAATGGGCCGCAGCTAGGGTTAGATAGCGTGCCCCGTCAATCTTCACAATCATCTCGGCCAGGTAGTTCTGAATCGATTGGTGCTCATGAATCGGATGTCCAAAACTCTTGCGCTGCTTTGCGTACTCAAGGGCATCGCGCAGCGCCGCCCGTGCAATTCCGACCGCCTGGGCAGCTACTCCAATTCGACCACCGTCAAGGGTTGTCATTGCAACCTTGAAGCCGCGATCGAACTCGCCAAGTAGATGCTCCTTACCTAAATGCACATTATCATATGTCGAACCACAGGTGGGTGACGCCCGAATACCTAACTTATCCTCCGGTTTGCCGCGGGTTATCCCGGGCAGTGACATCGGATGCACAAACGCAGTCAAACCTCGCGAACCCTTTGATATATCGCTAGTTGCAAATAGCACACAGGTATCAGCAACCGGGCCGTTGGTAATCCAGTTTTTGGCCCCATTCACTATAAATCCATCGCCATCGCGCTTCACCGTGCAGGTCAACCCAGCAACATCACTCCCGGTGCCCGGCTCCGAAAGTGCGAAACAGCCCAGCTGCGTTCCGCTAGCAAGACCCGGAAGGTAGCTCTCACGTTGCTCGGGTGTTCCATATTCAAGAATCGGCCAGACGCACAGCGAATTATGAGCACTGACGATAATTGAAGTTGAGGCACATGCCGCCGCAAGCTCCTCAACGATTAGTGCGTAGGCGATCTGCGACAACTCCGCCCCCTTGTACTGAGTCGGCACTACCGCACCCATAAATCCCAACTGACCTAGCTCGGGCATCAGCTCCTTCGGGAAACGGTGCTCGCGATCCAGGGTTGCAGCCAGCGGCAGAACTTTCTCTGTCGCGAAGGCGCGGGCAGTCTCCTGCACCATGCGATCCTCTTCGCTTAGTTCAAATACAAATCCATCAATCCAACTCATACCATTCCCACTGGTCCCTAAAGACGCGGCCCGTTAAGTCGCACTAAATTTTGCAGCGCGCTTCTCAATAAAAGCCTGCATCCCTTCACGGCGATCGGCGCTTCCAAACAGCTCCTCAAACTCAGCGATCTCTAACTTCAAACCCGGCAACAGCTGTGAATCAAGGGCCTCGCGCATCACCGCCTTAGCACCGGCTACTGCAAGTGGCGCCTTACTAGCGATATTCTCGGCAAAGAGCCGCACTGCATTATCCAACTCCGCAGCATCAACAAGCTTATCAACGAGTCCCAGTCGATAGGCCTCCTCAGCCGCAATAATCTCACCACCGAACACTAGCCGCCGCGCAGCACCAATACCACATCGATGAATTAAACGCTGCGTCCCGCCAAACCCTGGGATAACACCCAGATTAACCTCAGGTTGGCCAAACTTTGCTGAGGTTGAGGCGATAATATGATCACAGGCTAATGCCAGTTCAAGCCCGCCACCCAGCGCAAACCCCTGAACCCGCGCAATAACCGGAACCCGCAACAGTTCGATTGCGCGCATCGTGCGCTGTCCCAGTTCGACATACTCTGCAATCCCACGGGCATCCAAATTTGCCATGCTCGCAATATCAGCCCCAGCGACAAAAGCCTTCTCGCCCGCACCGCAGATCACCACAACCCGCAACGCAGCGTCCTTACTAAGCGCCTGCAGATGCCCGGCGAGCGTCGTCAGCACCTCATGATTCAGGGCATTCAATGCCTGACGCCGTTCAATCGTTAGCTGCGCTATCACACCACCGTTTGGAAGTGTTGTTTGTGTAAGGCTCACTAGTGCTGGTTCCATTTCATCACCATATGTTTAGAAATTGTTCACTGCTCAAAAGCGGGTAAGCCCAAGATAAATGTCGTGCCCTTGCCCGGTGCACTGCGAACCTCAATCTCTCCGCCCGCCATCTTGACTAGATTATATACGTTCCACATGCCCAGGCCGTTACCCTGAATACTAACGCCGTTAACTTGGTCTAGGGTTTTAGTGCTAAAGAACGGCTCGTACAATCGCCCGAGAATACCCTCATTCATTCCGCTTCCAGTATCAACGATCCGCACCTCAACGCGCTTAGAACTATCACTCGAATCAACCACGCGCTCCGCGGTGACAGTCACCGCGCCACGCTCTGGAATCGCATCCACGGCATTATGAATTAAGCTTGCCAGCACATCAATCAGATGTTGCTCATCCATCGCCACACACAGGTCCTGGGCTAGAACCTGGGAACTAAACATCACTCGATCACCAACTAGATTTCGTTGAACCTCAAAAATATTACTCAGTACATCACTGAGCACCGTGGCTGCCCGCGCCCCACTACCACTTTCATTAGACTCGGCCCGCGTCAGCACCGCCATCTTCCTGGTCAACTTGATTCCACTATCGATGCCCCCGCGGATGACTGCCAGGCAACGCTCTGCGCGCGCATTGCCTGCAGTTATTTTAGTTAAGAGATCCGTAGCGCCCAACATTCCACCGAACAGATTATTGAAATTATGCGCGATCCCTGTTGCGAATTGACTAACCGTATCCATGCGCACACGTTGATTGAGCTTGGACTCTAGCTCACGCATCCGCGTACGCGAACGTCGCAGCTCGATCAGTTGGCGCAATCGCGCCAACAACACAACACGTTCGATCGGCTTAGTAAGATAGTCATTCGCGCCCGCGGCCAAGCCACTCGCAATATCCTGACTCTCATCAAGCGTTGAAGACAGGACGATCGCCAACTCATCCGGGGTAAAGCTCTCACGCAACTTACGGCAAGCCTCGATGCCGTTCATCACCGGCATCATTACGTCAAGGATCACCACATCCGGTGTTGCATCAAGGCAATGCGTAACGCAGTCTGAACCGTTCGCACTCTCCTCAACAACAAAACCATCCGCCTCAAGAATTGCGCGCAGCAGATGGCGGTTCGTTGCGTTATCGTCAACGACTAAGATAACCCCGGAATTGTCTGCGGGGGAATTTGTTGCTCCAGAAATTAAGGCCATGGGCCCGAGTTGCTCATAATCAGTGTGGAAACTCAACCGGGTAAGTTATATCCCCCCAAGAAATGCACCCCTGGCGTGATTTTTGCCCCATCCTAGACTCGGAAGTACTCGCAGAATGTGACTCTATCGTCCCCGGTCTCCCGTTAAGGGTTCAGAATCACTCAAGGAGCCATCATGCCAACGGCCCCCTCGTCCGCAAATACAGCCACCAGAACCACCGCATCCCAGTGCGCAGTTGCGCACATTTTTGAACAACTCCCGGTAGCGCTTGCGAATACAACACTACTGCTCGATACGATCAGAACCCTAGAGACGCGGATGCTTACGCGGGGCCTAATCTCAGCTATCAACGCTCAGGCCACCACTCCACTCTGGTTTCTAGCAGAAACTGAGCGCAATGTTTTCCTCTGGAGACGCGGAATCTCGCTAGCAGATCAGGAAAAATTGGAGTTCTGGGTCGACCTGCCAAAACTGATTGAAAAGCGTATCAAGTCGCTAACAAACTCTGCTAACTCCAATACCTTTCCAAACTCATTGCTTGATATCGCAACCCCTGACGATGGCTTCCAACGTGAGTGTGCCTATCTACGAGAGTTTGAGGCCCATTACAAAGGGATAGCAATTCACGCCCACGCTCTAAGCTGCATCGCAAGCCAGGCCCGCGTGGACCTCTTCGGCCCCTGCGCGCACAGACCGCAGGTCGTACTACCCGTCGGTGCTTAAGAATTGCCCCAGCCTCATCCCTTAAGCTAATCTCAAGATTCATTGGTGAACTACTTAAGGGGTCCGTGTGGAAATTGAAGAACTTCGCAGCAGCGTTCAAAAACTCGCAAACTCCGCCATCCCCCCATACCAGACAGAGAAATATTACGGCAGCACCCCCCGTGCGCTATTCACTGAATTTGCGAAACATGGCCTAACCGGATTGACCCTCAAGGAGGATCACGGCGGACTTGGACTGACGATCGAACATTGCGCCGCCGTGATGGAGGAGATCGCGGCCGTAGACCTCGGGCCAGCGATCTTCCTCTCTGTTCACCTAATGGCCTGCGCCATAATCGAGCGCTTCGGTGACACGCAACAGCACCAAAGATTTCTTGAGCCGATGACCGCTGGCACAATGCTCGGGGCGTTTGCGTTAACCGAACCTAGCGCCGGCTCGGATGCCTCGAACCTGCGCACGACCTACAAGCGCGTTGGCGAAGAGTTCATAATTGATGGCGAGAAATGTTACATCACCAGCGCCGGGTGGGCCGATATCTACATTCTATTTGCGCGCCAGGCTGGATCCAAGGGCCGCGACGGAATCTCCGGATTCATTGTTCCGAGTGATGCCCCTGGGCTCACCGTCAGCACACCTGAGAAAAAAATGGGTTGCGAACTCTCGCCGATCGCCTCGCTCACCTGCTCGGGGCTGCGCATCCCCTGCACCAATCTATTGCAGCAGGAGGGACGCGGTTACGCGATTGCGCTATCAGGACTTGCCGGAGGACGCATTAACATCGCCGCCTGCGCTAATGGCCTATCGCGGATCGCCCTGCAGCGAGCCGTAGATCATCTAAAAACCCGCGAACAGTTTGGGCACCCCTTAATTGAATTCCAGGGCCTGCAATTCATGCTTGCAGATATGAAGATGAAGCTTGAAGCCGCAAGACTACTCACACGCGAAGCCGCTCAGATATTTATTCATGATCAACACAGCCCCGACAACCGACTCTACCCAAGTATGGCGAAATGTTTTGCCACCGACGCCGCAATGCAGATCACAACTGACGCCGTGCAGCTTTTGGGCGGGGCCGGATACATCAAGGAATACCAGGTCGAACGCCTAATGCGCGACGCTAAGATGTTACAGATCGTTGAGGGCACTAATCAGGTACAGCGCGGGTTGATCGCCCGGGCGCTGAGTAACTAATTAAAACCAGACAAATTAGCGCACAGACCGCCGCTAACGGAAATGCCACCTGCTCTTTAAACAATACAGCAGCGTTGACCAATCCCACCAAGCCCCACCAACACCAGACCTGGCGATCCTCCCGCACCCTGAACACCATCGCAAACCCAACCAACGCCAGAGTGAGATCATAGAAAAGCGACTGTGGCGAGATTAAGAGGATCGCTGGCGCTGCCCATGCTAATTGATTAATCAGTTGCGCGCCTGCTAATTCACGAGTGCGCCAGACGCAAACTCCAAACGCAATTCCCGCTCCAAGCGTCGCAAAGATCGCCAAGTTTCGCCCCCCGCCCAGCGCCTCAATCAACGCCCAGATCGAGGTCATCTGATAGCCGTTTGTAACCAGATTCTGCGGCCCAAATTTCGCGAGTGCTGCAAGCCATGAACTCGGCCAATCCCACCCCGCCCCCAGCGCACCCAGTAGATAACCCAGCGCCAAGATCACACCCGCGCCCCCCACTGCGCGCCAACGCAGCGAACAAACCAGATAAAAGATAACAAGTAGCCCCAACTGCGGCTTGTAACACAGCGCCCCCGCCAACATTCCCGCAATCAGATCTGCACGAGCGTTTCTCTGTGAAAGCCTCTCAGAGATCAAAATGAACAGAAGAGCCGAAAGCGAGCTATTCTGCCCACCGAAGATCGCAATAAATAGCGGTAAGGCCGCCAACCACCAGATCCCCAGGACAAGCTTCTGATCAGTCCAGCTCGGATTGATCCGCGCCAAGGCCCGCACCACAAAGATCCAACAGATCAGCATCAAGCATGAGAACACCACCCGCGCTACAACCACCGGCATAAACGCCAACGGAGCAAGCACTACCCCGACCGGCGCCGGATAAACTGACATCAGGAAGCTCCCGCCCATCTCGGGCCACGCCGTGTTCTCAATCTGGCGCTGCAGCTCCGGATCATACAATCGCGCTCCCTGACCACTAGCGATGATCTCCGCTGGGGCATAAAATCCCGGGAAATCACCGCGAAATAACGCACTATTCTGAACCGCTGGACGTTGAGCGAAAGCTATCAAAGCAACAAACAACCCGATTAGTAGAGCCTCTGCCACCCGCCTCCGGCGCGGCGGATCCCACCACTGAGTCTGCTCTCCGACATTTTGAACTAACCTCTGCATAGAAAATTTGCGTCTTGATGGTGGGACATTGACAGGGCTACCATACGGGGCATGAACATCAAGCCCCAGATAAACTCCGATCAGCGCCTTAACTTAAGAAAGCGGCTTCGCCTACTAAAATCGTCGTCCGATTTTAATCAACAAGCTACACAGGGCGGATTTACCCTAATCGAACTATTAACGGTACTCTCAATAATCGGGATTCTGTCTCTACTAAGTGTTCAATCCTTCCAGACCTACCGCAAACAGGCCTCATATTCCGTAGCCAACTCGACCCTGCGCGAGGCCCGAACAGCCGTTGGAGGGGCACTGATACAGCCCGACATCGTATATCCGGCCGTAAACTTTGAATCTCAAGCGTTACCTGGGGCTTTGACTGATCCCGGACTCCTTGAGCTCTTCCCTGGGCTGATTCTTTCGAAGAATATAAAATTCACGGCCTCCTACTTTCCCGCCTGCAACGACGTCGCCTGCACCTCGGTTTTTGTCGAGGTACGCCCCTGTAGCGGCGAAGCCTATGTAAATTGGCTCCGATACGGTGATGGCAGCGAATTACTCACCGAAAGAATTGCTGGCGTTGGATGTCCGTAATAAGATCATAACTAGCTCCAATGGATCTCAAAATTCTTCCCGACCACCAATCCGTAATCGCTTACGCTGCTCAGTTAATAATTGAGAGCATTATAGCCAATCCCAAGATCGTCCTCGGCACCGCTACCGGTCGCACCATGGACGACCTCTACAAACTCCTTAGCCGCGCCCACACCGTAGACAAAATTGATTTCTCGGCCGTCAGCACATTCAACCTCGATGAATTTATCGGCCTAGCTCCGGAGGATACCAATTCATATCGCCACTATATGAACCAGAACCTCTTCAAGAATACTAATATCAAGATCGCGAACACCTTCCTACCAAACGGCATCGCCCCCGATCTCGACCGTGAAGCCCAAGCTTATGAAGCAAAGATTAGAACCCACGGTGGCATTGACCTGCAGATCTTAGGAATCGGTGAAAACGGCCACATCGGCTTTAACGAACCCGGCTCCGCCCTCGACTCCCGCACCCGCCCAGCCCAGATTGCCCCAGAAACCGTAGCCCAGATCGCTCCCCTATTCGGCAACGAAACCCTAGTTCCAAGACGCGCAATCACGATCGGAATCGCCACGATCCTGGACGCCAAACGGATAGTTCTACTAGCCACCGGCCCCAACAAAACCCGCATACTAGCCCAAACCATCACCGGCCCAGTAAGTACAACAGTTCCAGCAAGCGCCCTGCAGAAGCACCCCAACTGCCTAATAATCGCCGATAAAGCCGCCGCCCGTGAGCTGCAGGCAGCCTAAATAAAGAATAAAGTGCGCCAGATAAAGTGCGTCGGCAAGGGATCGAACCTTGGACCCGCTGATTAAGAGTCAGCTGCTCTACCAACTGAGCTACCGACGCACATAACGAACAAATCGCGCGCAGAACTATACACGAAGCACCACTAATTACTCAAGCACACACCCGAAAACCCAAACTCCGCCTCAAACTTGATTCAATCCCCCACTTCAAGGGATAATCCCCCCTCTAGATCTGATAAGTGGTGGGCATAGCTCAGCTGGTAGAGTACTGGATTGTGATTCCAGGTGTCGCGGGTTCGAGCCCCGCTGTCCACCCCACCAGCCTTCGCTTTTTTTGCAAAGCAAAAAAAGTCTACGGCTGGCAAGCCGTAGACCCGACAGGGTGAGGCTGGTGCCCGCCGGAGTCTCCACCGTAGCGGCGCAGCCGCGGAGGAGGAGCGTAGGAGGGCTTTCTCAATTTCTAAAATGCCTCCTCGCAAACTCTCTCCCAGATCCCGACTTCAAATATTTCTCGAATCGATTCGCTGCATCACTATCAGTAAATCCAATAGATACAACCAGCATCCAAGGTCGGAACCTTGCAGTATGCGTCGAAATTCCTTCATTGTGCTGCCGAAGTCGTGCTTCAACCGATTCAGTGACGCCCACGTAGTATTCCTTAGGGTTTGAAATGCTTCTGATTATGTATACATATCTCATATCTACATAATCGTAGATTTCAGCGAAAAGTTTCTTAAATTATGCGGCTTATGCGGCAATATGAAAAATCGTCTAGCCGAACACAATGCTGGCGAATGCAAGACAACGACTGAAAACCGCCCATGGGAAGTAGATATAGCCGTCTACTTTCGTGATGAAAAGAAAACGCATGCTTTTGAGCGTTATCTCAAAACGGGATCTGGTAGAGCATTTTCAAAGAAACATCTATAACCTGATCACTCTTCGAGTTTTTTACGAAGTAGTCTGTAAATGCCCGGAGTGAATTGTCTCCAGTAATGCACCCGATCTTGCACCAGAAGATCGTAGTTCAAAATTCTATTCTTTAGTTTCTTTCGAAAGAGTTGAATGCTGCGGTTTAATTCTTGAGGATTGCGAGCGTTGAGATAAAGGATCATATCGTAATCTCCAATCATTCGTCCGGCGTAAAAAATATTGTTCAATTCCAGGAATGGGTGCTTCATTTCTTCAAAAGGAGTATCTTGCTCCAAGCGGACTAGCAGATAGTAGGTAACGAAATCCAGCTGAATAAGATTTGGAATTGCTCCAAAATTTAGAATTACTCCGTTTTCAATCAACCTTAGGATGTGCTTCTTAGCAGTTTGACGCTCGCATTTTGCTGCGTCTGCGATTGATACGAGGGACGCATTCGGTGATTCCGCAAGTGTACGCAATATTTCAAGGTCGACTAGGTCTACAGTGACAGCCTTGAAGTCCTGACTAACTGGAAAGCTGCGTGTCGTAAGCTCCGCAGAAAAGCTTTGATCTGACTCGCGCGCGAAAGTAGTTCCAAAATCGAGTACTGGATTCAGCTGTGTAAATTCAAGATCAGCAAGGTGGGTGAGAATTAGGTAGTTCTTAATGGCATGCCCACATAACGAGAAGAGTTCTTCTCGTATTTTATTTAGATGGAAGCCGTCCACGGCATCGACGATAATTTGAATATCAAATCTTCCGATGAAGGAGTTCACCCACATCACCGACTCATGATCAGATAATCGCTGATATAAATCTTCTCTCTTTGGGACGTTCTCGAACTGAATGAGAATGTGGTAGCGAGTGAATCCAAGCTTTCTTGCATCTATGAAAAGAACGTATCCGGAAATTAATTTGGACTCTTCTAATTGACGGATGCGATAGCTGACTGTGTCCTTTGATACTTTAAAAGTTCTTGCCAATTCAGCGTGAGAGATCCTGCAATTTTGCGCCAATATTTCAAGAATCTCTCGTCCTAAAATAAGTCTACACAGTAGTAGTAGCAGAAGGGGGTTGAAGGGGGAAGAATCCACATGTGGATAACTTCCCTATTTTGCGCCCAATCTGCAACCGGTTTCTCAAGCAGCCTGTTCATACATCTCCATGGGGGTACGCAGTCCCAGGCTCCAGTGAGTTCTCTTGGTGTTGTATATTAACACTGCATGCGTCACCACTGCGCGCA
>Ga0163148_10001107_pt1 | contig 35768 bp, 31 predicted proteins | sample OliLakLV19MP7P2_FD_148606 | JGI IMG/M metagenome (GOLD analysis project Ga0163148, IMG submission 148606) | Freshwater microbial mat bacterial communities from Lake Vanda, McMurdo Dry Valleys, Antarctica- Oligotrophic Lake LV.19.MP7.P2 | ecosystem: Environmental > Aquatic > Freshwater > Lake >... | reverse complement strand
GCAATGTCGGATTGCAGATCAGTGAGCGTGCCGCCTTCGGCTAACAATTTGGAATACAGGTTTACCACATCGTTGGGATTCCCGCTGTAGACCTGTTCGCCGCACTCGAGCAGAACGGCGCGTTTGCACAGCCGCTTGACCATCGAGACATCGTGCGAAACAAAAAGTAACGTGCGGCCCTCGGAGATAAAGCGATCGATTGTCCGGGCGCATTTGAGTTGAAAACGAGCGTCGCCGACGCCGAGTGCCTCATCGATGATCAGAATTTCGGCATCGACGTGGGCGCATACGGCGAACGCCAGGCGCACCACCATGCCGCTGGAATAGATTTTGACGGGCTGATCGATGAAATCGCCGATGTCCGCAAAGCTCGCGATGCTTTCATAGCGGGCATCGATTTCGTTTCTGGAGAGGCCGAGCACCATGCCGTTGAGATAGACGTTTTCGCGTCCGGTGAATTCCGGATTAAAACCGCTGCCGAGTTCGAGCAGGGCGGCGACGCGACCGTTGACGCGTACGCCGCCGGCCGAGGGTTGCAAGGTGCCGGCAATCAGCTGCAGGAGGGTCGACTTGCCGGAGCCATTGCGACCGATGATGGCCATGCTCTCGCCCTTGGGGACCTGGAACGAGATGTTCTTGAGCGCCCAGAAATCCCGATACTGGCGCTGGCCCCGGGTCCGAAGGCTATTCGGCAGCCCGGCGATATTCGGAACCACCCGGGCTGCCAGATCGAACAATGGCGCGGTCAGCCGCGAGGCAGGATTGTCCCACAGCCGGTAGGCCTTGCTGGCTTGGTCCACTGAAATGGCGATTTCTTTACTCATTCGTTGGCTGAATGACATCTGGCAGACATGGGCGATAGTTTAAACAGGAAAGGGTTGTTCTGGAATACCGAGAATACGGCGGCGGACTCGCAGCTGATCCGCCTCGGCAGGAGGATCGGCTACTTCACTAGGCGAAAGAGAGCGAAGGGAAAACAGCCAGCAAAAATCTGCGAGCTTTATTCCTGCCTGCCGAAGAGTGATGGCAAGTCGGTGTTCGTTGAGTATAGCGATGGTCTTGCGTTGGAAGCGGGTGTTTTCCTCCAACCCGTGGCGAACGGGAGAGTGCCAACTGTGGCCGCCCATTTCCTGGCCCTCCAGCCAGGCCGTGATGTGGGCTTGATAGGCGGGGCTGAGCGGGGCGTCAGGGCGAAACTCGCGTGATTCTGGACTGAGAAAAAATCGGCTTGGGTCCCGGTACGTGGTCCACTGGGAGCGCTTGGGCAGGGCCGTCCGAGGGAGGAAAAAGAAGCAGGTGCGCACCCAGGATTGGGACAGCGATTCTTCCAGTTGCATGGGCGATGGATAGCTATCGATATGACCGAGACAGATATTTCGCGTCGCGGTGTAATTCAGCATCTCCGGGTGAAAATGATTCAGGTATTCCGTGTACAGGGTGTTGAAAGCGGAAGTGACCAAGTGGACGATATCGAACGGAGTTTTTTCCTTTTCGGTCTCTCTGAGGGCACGTTCCCACGCGGAAAATTCCCAGGCCGCGTTGTTGCCCGGGCGAATCGTTGCTCCAGCCGTCGTTTCCTCGGGATGGCGCGCTTCAGTCCAGGCATTATCGATGATCCACAGGGTGCGTTGCTCCAGCAAACCATGGCGTCGATACCATTCGTCCAGTACGGTGAGGGCCTCAGGATACCGTTCCGTCCCGTGGCGTACAAATAGGCAAAGGATTTTCACGTCGAGGGTAGTGAGCGGATCGTCCGGCTGCGATGGTTTTTCAATCCGAATTGGTTATGAAAAATGCTGGTCATGGACGGATTGATAGACGGCGCGGGTCTGGTCGGCGAGCCTGCGGCGATTGAATCGGCGCAAGTTTTCGTGACCGCATTTTCTCAGTCTGGCTCGGAGCGCAGCATCACGGGTTATGGTCAGAATTGCTTCAGCCAGGGCTTCGGGCTGGGCGACGTCGGCGTAGAGGGCGGCCTCGCCACAAACTTCCGGCAGGGAGGTGTGCCGGCCGCACACGATGGGGCAGCTCTGTTGCATGGCTTCAATCAGCGGCATGCCGAAACCCTCGAAGAGCGAGGGGAAAATGAGTGCTTCCGCCGAGCCAAAGAGCGCCGCAATCTCCAGCGGCGAACGATAGCCCAAGTGTACGACCCGGCGGCGAATCGCGGGTTCAAGCAGCAGGGCTGCGGCCGGATGATCCGCAGGAAAAGGTTGGCCGGTCAGGACCAGTTTATAGTCCGCTGGCAACGACTGGTCGGCAATTTGCATGGCTTTCAGCAGGCCATGGTGGTTCTTGTGCAGCCAAGGGTGAGCAGGGAAGAAGAGAAAAGGAGTTTTGATCCCCATCGCGTTCAGTCGTCGACGTTTCGTGGAGTCAGCGATTGGTGCTCCGGTGAGGCGGGGCGGGAGATTCCAAATTGTTGTCATCTTCGCCAATGGGATACCGTAGCGTTCATGCACGTCTTGTCGGGTGAACTCCGAGATGCAGATGACGTGACTGGCGAGTTGGCAGGATTCGCGATACTCTTTTTCTCTGATGGCAATGTCGGTGGGACTGAAGAAATTTGGGTAGTGAAGATGCTGCAGATCATGCATCGTGACGACAGAAGGGAACCGGCGTAAATCTTGATGCACGTGACAAGGCAGACCGTGAACAATGGTGAAATCGAGCCGGGTATACCATTCCAGCGCCCGCAGCTCAGCGTTCATGAGCTGAGGCAGTCTTAATTCAGCGGCGAGCTCGGCGGTGGCCACATCCCGCCAATGCAGCCAGCGCGCTTGTTGGCCGTCCGTGCAAATCACTTTGTGCCTGAAACCGCTGGAGAACCGCCAGTCGCGAAATACCTGTTGCGATCCGTGGAAACGATAGTCAAAGGTGCGATCATAGCTGGCGAGTTCGTCGACCAGTTCACGTGTCGCCTGTTCGACGCCGCCTGATTTGCCGGGCTCCAGCCAGCGTAGGTCGTAAAGAATTCGCGGAGGAGTGGCACGCTTTCGGTTCACCGCGACAGCGAGTTGGGCCGCGAAGGCGGGGCAGGATGCTTCTGCGGAATGCTGTTTTTCCACCAAGGCACGGGCTGCTTGCAGCACCGACCTCGGTGCAGGTTCGCTCAGCAACTCGATCACCTGCGCGGCGAAATTTTCCGGTTCATCCCGTAACCAGCAATTGGCGCCGTCCTCGGCGGCAATCCCTTCTGCTCCCATAGTCGTGGTGATAACGGGCAGGCCGATCGCCCAAGATTCCAAGATTTTTTGGCGGACTCCACCGCCGTACCGCATGGGAACGACATAGACGCGGGAACGCCGGAAGTAGGGGCGGATATCAGGTGCGTTGGGGTGGAGCTCGACGCGCTGCGCTTTCGCGATGGCATCGGTGATCGCTTGAGCCGGGTGCAGCCCAACCACCTTGAATGTCGCGGCGGGCAAGGCAGAGGCAATCTGCGGCCAGATCGCTTCGAGGAAATGCACCACAGCGTCGACGTTGGGCGGGTGTGAAAGATGGCCGGTGAACAAAACGACCGGCTCGGCATCGGTTGGTGGCGGCTCGAAGGCGAAATAATCGAGATCGATGCAAATGGGCGCGACGGCGATTGGGCTGGTGGGCCGGAGCAGATCGTTGGCTCTCCTCTGGTCCAAAGAAGAAACCACGGTGATGGCATCGGTCTCGCGCGCGGCGGCGAGTTCCTCCTGTCGCACGCCGTGCAAGTTGCTGCGCGATGGACGTGTGATCGCCCGACGGAGATAATCCGAGCGGATGTCGTGGAAGTAAATGCAGCGAGCGAGGCTGGCCGGGAGGAAAGGCAGCCAGGCGGCCGACATGGATTGGGACAGAAGAACGATATTCCACTTCTCATCCCGCAGGGCCTCGAGAATTTTTGGGGCGAGATTGGCCAGAACACTACGCCACGCCAAGGCGTCACACGAAAGACGGTTCAAGCCGGTGAGTCGATTCCATAGGCGGCGTTGGAGTCCCTTCGGCAGGTGCTTTAGCCATTTCGTGGGTTGATTCCACAAGACCGGTGGAATGAGAAAATCACCCGGCACCGGATGTTCGGGCCACCAATAGGATCGATTGGCTGTATCCCGCATTCGCTGCAACGCGTCCTCCGGTTGGTGAGGGTAGCGGGGGCCGACAACACCGAGTAACTGGGTGGTCGAGAGATGCCTGACGTGGAGTGCCATCATCCCGCCTTGCCCGGGAAAATAGGGAAGTTCCGTCGTCAGATAAAGGATTCGAGGCATCAATAATTGTGGGGAATAGAGGACGTCAGATAGGCTGCATCACAGGTTCAAAGGCTCATGGACTTGCGTCGGTGAACGCCGCGATATTCACCAAAGATCGATGCGATGTTGCTCAGAGACTGTCAACGGGCAGATGTGGAAAGCCGAAGGAAAGCTCGGCCCAAATCACCGGGCTTTCGGTGGTGCCTAAGGGACAATCCAAGGATCGTCGATTCAGCGTTCCGTCGTTATCTCGTAGCTGCGGGCGGTCAGGATGGCGGTGGCGTTGCCATTGATTCCAGTGATGTAGGTCGGAATCTTGTGCTCGATGAAATAGTTGCGGATACGCATGCTCCGGGCTGATTCCCACAGTGTCTTGGACGTCGGGACCAAGACTGCTTTTGCGGCGACACGGTCATAGAACTCATTGGGTGCAGTTCCTTCGGTGCCGTGATGGGGCGCCTTCAACAAATCAGCTTTGAGATCAATGTCGCTCTTTGCGAGATACGCGCCAAGCCGGTGATTGAGATCTCCCGTAAACAAGGCGCGGGTGGGACCGTGAAATACACGCATGATGATGCTGGTATCGTTAACGTCGGTCAGGCCCAAGGGGGAATTCAGACCATCGTAGCAACAAAGCACGTCAATCCCCGCAGTGAAGCCGTTACCGGTTTTTATTTCCAATATGCGTTCGCCGGCCTTGGGCGTCGTATAGGGAATTTTGCGGGTGCGAAGTTCGGCTAACACCGCTTGCACATCATTCCAATCACAGCCCCACGGAATTTCTGTATCGGCGCTTTCCTTGACCGGTACATTGAGGACCACTCGGTCAATCTTGATTCCTGCATTCAACAAAGCGATCAGCTGGCCGTAATGATCGCGATGAAAGTGACTGATCACCACCAGTGAAAGATGTTCGATTTGGAGCTTTTTCAGAGCGGCCAAGGCTGTACCGGGGGGCGCATCCGCGGCTTCCCCTGCGTCCACCAGTACATTGATTCCTCCGGGAAATTGCAGAAGATGGCAATCGGCCTGCCATTCTTTGGGAGTGACATTAAGCATGGTCCAACGCGTGGCAGTTTCCCGGGGAAGGGCACAGGAACTCAACAATGAGGAAAGCAGCAGAAGCAATGGGAGGAGGCGCATAGGGTGGTGATATAGCATAGTGTGGCTATTTTAGTTTCCGGCTATGTCTGCGGTTGTCCATGAACTGTCCCTATTTCTAGATGGGTAGTCATGGTGTTGGTTGATCTGCGATCGCGTGATTGATTTGGAGTAATGCGGCAGCAGAAAATAGCGTGATCGGGTCGTTGCCGGGAGCGGTGCGCAGATGGAGCTGGTTCTGATCGATTTTGAGTTCCGCAATCTGTTTGTCAGCCAGGAGTGCATTGAGTGGTAACACGGCGCGGGTATTTTGTCCCGCGTCGACGATTCGGATGCCACGGAAATCCAATTGGTCTTCGTCTTCACGCGGGTCAAAACGAAGGGCTTTCAATGGTTTTCCGGGGAGAGTATATCGTAGGGTTTGGAGTCCTTGATGCGGCTCATAGTTCAGCCGAATGCTTTCCGGTTCATTAAAACCGTTGCCGGTATCATAGAACAGCTGGGCCATAGCGGGACTCTTGGTCAAGACATCGAATTCCAAGGTGAGGCCAGGTGCCAGCGGGGGAGGTTGGTAGCGGGCATAGTGCACGGAGTTGCGGATCAGGCCTCGGTTGCCGACGACGGAAAAAAATAGAGCGAGGCAGGCCATAAACCCGAGATGGGCCAATAAATCGCGCCAGCCGGCTGGTCGATAAAAGGTGAACAGAACTGCCAGCAACAAAATCCATAGCATCATCGTCAGATAGCCGGTGGAGAGCAGGCAACGAAGCAGGTTGCGATGATCCTTGCGGACCGGAATGATGGGTGAGCGTAGTTCGACGCGTATGCTGGGCGAGGTGGCGCCGGCGATCGAGGTCAGTTTCCATCCTTCGGATGAGGGAGCGATGCCCGCGATTTCATGTTCCGCCTGAAATTGATCACGGGTGAACCGGCGGATTTCTTCGCTCCGGCGATTGATGATCCGCATTTGCCGGATGGTCAGTGTCCCGCCTTGGCCTGGGGGCGAGACGTGCATTTCGACCATTGGGGCATCGGGTAGCGGGAAAGTATAAGTGTAGGTCTGCGCTGTCGGAGAAATCGGAAACTTAATCGTATTGATCGGCTGATGCCCGCGTTGACCCAAGGCATACGATATCTCGACATTGCCCGTTTTATCGGAAGCGCAGGAAATTTCCAGATAGTTGATGTCGGTCCCGGGTTCGTTCAACGGATACCATTCCAGAGGAATTTCCTGCGGAAGAAAAAATCCAGCCAAAGCCAGGAGGAAGGCGAATATACCGCGACCCCAAGTCGGCTGAAAAACACCCGCAGTAGAGGACGGAGGACGGAGGACAGTCATTTCGGTTGGCAGTATTCAGTGGACGGTTATTGCCAGTAATCCCGTGAATTTTGATGTAGGGCTGGCGCTTGTCGCCGTGCCGCAACCAGCATATCTATTAAGGGTGATGCTCGCTGTCGTAGACGTCCCACTGCTCACAGGCCTACGCCTTGTTACGGCGTCCGATGCCGAGCAAAGCCAAGCCGAGACCCGCAGCCAAGCCGATGCCGAGACCAGCGATTCCAGCCATGGCCAGTCCGCGGTAGAAGCTGCTGGTCTTGGTCTGCATGCTCACACGGACGGCGTCGCTGTATTGCTGTTGTTGATAGTCTTCGTAAGTCTGTCGGATGTCATTGATCAGGCTATCGTAGACGTGTTTCAGATTATCGAGCGATGCTTGGAACTGAGTGAGTAGCTCACCTTTTTGCGCTCTGTCGCTTTTAATGAATCCCTCCATGTTGTCCCGGCGCTCCTGTAAAATGGCCCTTTCCGATTGGATCCGGCGGGTCTTCAAGCTGGTTTCCAAGCTCTGCCGGACGAGAAAATTGTAGGCGTCATTAACCAGGAGCGAGTCGACCAGACCCTGATCGATTACGGGGGAATCCGTCCGTTGCTGCCCCGCTTGCGACTTGATCCCCAAGGTGTAGTTCTGCTCCCGTTCCTGGGCCTGTTTCAAGAGCGACTGAACGACCTTTTCCTCTTCCACGGTTTTGCGCTCATTGTCGCTGAGAGTTTTTAGGTAGTAATCCATTTTCACCATGGCGAGGTTCCGGTCTTTCGAAAGTCCGTCCCGCCGGATAAGTCCGAGCACCTCGTTGAGGCGGAGTTGGGTGAAAAGCTGACTTTGCTTCAGGAGATCACTGAATGAAAGATTGGTCCGGGGCGAACGATAGGCCCGGGCCGTCGCCGACATTTGAGTGAGGAAGGTCGTGATGTTATCACTCTCCCGGCTCAGCACCAAGTCGTAGTCAAAATAATCCGCACCCACGAGAGACTCGAAGGCTTTGCCGGTATTGAGGGGTAGGGAAACGTAAGTGCGGGTGAATTTTTCCTGATAGACGCTGACCAGTTCATTGAGCAGTAACTCGCGTTGGCGGGCGGTCAGAGGGAATTTACCCGGGAGAGAAAGAGTGAGGGTATATTCGTCAGGCACATAGAGTCGCGGCGTTTGCCCGCTGGCGCGCTGTTTGTCCCGTTCTTTGACGATGTTATCAGGAATAATCCCTTCGATGCTCAAGGCCGCCCGGACCTTGCTTTGAACTTCTTGGGTCGTATCCAACCCCTCCCGTTTGAGCGCTTCGGCCACAATCTCAGGCGAGCGCAGATCATCGGGTTGGAATTTTGATTTGTCCGGATACTCGCCTTTTTCAAAACCCGGAAAACTGAAAACGACGCGAGTGGCTGTCGTTACCGTTAGAAACGATCCGGACATGAAGTAGGCACCGGCAGTGATGGCCAGACCTAAGGAGGCCAAGCCGACGATCAACGGCAGGCCGCGTTTGAGCCGCCTGAATAGTTCGCCGAAATCAATGCTGTCGTCTTCGTTGTATTGTTGGGCGGAGGCGTTTTCGTTCATAGGGGAAGTAATGCGTAATCTGCCTAAGCTCGGGTGGGCTGCGGCACGGCAAGAAGTGATAGTGAAAGGGTGTGAGGGGAGAGAATGACTAAAGCGATATGACCAATGCGGACTGATAGACACTAATCCGCTTTCATGATCAATCACAACAATCCCGGATTTCTTGTCCGCCAATGTGGGAGGGGTTTTACACCCCGACTCAAAAACCGTCACGGCGTAAAGCCCCTCCCACCTCAATCCAAGCCGAAGCAAGCTTCGTATTAAAGTATCTAACCCGGATGCATCACCCTTTTTTCTAATTCGGATGAAATGTGTAGGGTCGGCCCTTGTGGCCGGACCGCCAACCTCCGGCGCGCCCACAAGGGGCGGCCCTACGAAAAACAACCGAGCCAAAACACGCGGCGATGAAATTCTCACTAGGGGTGATTCATCCGAGCTAACGTTCTGATCCGGACCGTCCCAAACTTTTCCGCTGATCTCCAGCCGTCACCCAAGCGCTATGGCCCGGCCAGCGCGGATCAATTTCTGGCTCTCAGCTCTCGACTCACTCATTTCCAATCCGCTCTTATCCGCAGGATCAGCGGTGCTTTAGGATTCACCGCGCATGCCTCTGCGGTGGTGGAACCCGACCTCCGTGCGGGTTTTGCAGCGCGAGAGCCGGCCAGAAGCGCGCCCGGAGATCGCGCTCCACCTCGATACGGGTTTTGCAGCGCGAGCCGGCACCCAGCGCACGAGTAGCCTCGTTTGAGGGCGCAGCCCGAAAACGGGGTCGCAAGACACCTCGCTTTCGCCTACGGCTCAAATGCAAATGCTACACGCCGGGCATCCAGCGCACCCGGCTTGTCCGTCGTAGCCTTGGCGAAGTCGGAAGGTCGCGCTCCACCTCGATACAATTCATCCGGTATGTGCCGTGGCAGGCTCAGCTCGTTTCCTCGTCCCGAGTCTCTCTGCGGGCTGGGATCAGGGTGTCGCTCCAATCTGTGCTTCGCCAAATGGATATACTAGGCAATCGCCCAATGCCTCTACCCTGTCGTTGCGAGAAGTCCCGCTCTGCGGGACGACGAAGCAATCCAGCTGGATCGCCACAGCGCGCTGCGCGCACCTCGCGATGACATGGCGTAAAACCTAAAGGCGATTGGTGTTATTTCCCACTGAAAACAGCGAGAAACCTGCCCCCCGGAGTTCTTCTCCAGACCATCGCGGGACTTGACCGGAAGTCCAATGGATGTACGGTATATACATGACGACCGCCACGGCGAAAATTTTCAAATCAGGCAATTCTCAGGCCTTGCGCTTGCCGAAAGCGTTTCGGATATCCTCCAGCACGGTAACTCTGGTCAAGATGCCGGACGGCTTTTTCGCCCGGGACGAGAAAGCCCATGCCCGGCGGCTTAAGGCCTTCTCCGCCCTAGCGGGCAGTTGTCCTGACTTCCCGGTCATCCCGGCCAACGCGGCGCCCAACATCAAGCGCGACTGGGAATGATTTACCTGCCTGACACGAATGCGTTCTCTGCCTACTTGGCGGGTCGCTCCAAACCTCTCACCACACGCATGGCGGCGGCTTTTGCCGCCGGAGATCTGCGGCTTTCGGTCATGGTCATGTCCGAGTTAGAGTTTGGCGCGGAGAAAGCGCGACGACAACTCGGCGAGACCAAGTTTGTCCGTCGTATCCGTGAGTTAAAGAAACAGCTTTCGATTGAACCGCTCGGTGGGGAATTTCCGGAGTTTTATGCCCGGGTGAGAACCACGCTCGAAAGTGCTGGGCAGAAAATCGGTGATCGAGATACGATTATTGCCGCGCATGCCCTTTCGCTGGGTGCCGTACTGGTGACAGCCAATGTCGAGGAATTCTCCCGCGTGGACGATCTCGTGGTCGAAAACTGGTTAGTGGAACCAAACTAAGCCGGACTTATGCAGTCGAGAGCCAAGCGTCGAGAGTCCAGTGCCACACCAGTGAGTGAACAGGTTTCCGTGTTATTCTTTGAATGCTCTCACTCCGAATATCAGGCTCTCAGCTCTCAACTCCGGACTCTCAACTGCATCGATCCGGCTGAGTATAAGGCTCTCAGCTCTCGTCTCTGGACTTTCGACTGCAGCAGCCCGTCTAAGCGCACCCTTTCGCCGCGCTTTTTGATGGCGGCAATATGGCAGTTTCACGACTTACCTTTAGAACGGTTGGTCCGGCAGAATGCATGGCGTCTGCCAGAGAGGTGCGAGGACTGTGGACAAGTTGTGGCTGGTACTCGGGCACAAGCTGACGGATGGCCAGCTTCACCTGCGCTCCGTCTTGATTGGCGGCAGCTACTTTAACGACTTCCAAGCCGGACTGCAAAACAACCAAAGGTTGTGGCGCTCCGATGAACCGCATGATTTTTGCATGCGAGGTGGGCGTCATATTTTCCGTGTTGTGATTCAATTCCTCGTAAAGTTTCTCGCCCGGGCGCAAGCCGGTGAATTTGATTTCAATATCGGTGTCGGGATCTAGTCCGCTGAGCTCGATCAACTGGCGGGCGAGATCGACAATTTTCATGGGTTGCCCCATGTCCAAGACGAAAATTTCACCGCTTTCCCCGAGGGTGGCGCTTTGCAACACGAGCCCCACGGCCTCGTTCACGGTCATGAAATAACGCGTGATGTCGGGGTGGGTGATGGTTACTGGTCCGCCCTCGGCGATCTGCTTTTTGAAAGTGGGAATCACGCTGCCGGAGGAACCCAGCACATTGCCGAAGCGAACCGCCATGAATTTGGTGACCCCATTGCAGGTAGTCTGAAGCGCCTGAAGGTAAAGCTCAGCCAATCGTTTGGTCGCGCCCATCACATTGGTGGGATTGATCGCCTTGTCCGTGGAGATCATCACGAAACGTTCGACGCCGTGAGTGACCGACAGCTCAGCCAGTTGACAGGTCCCTAGCGTATTGTTGCGGAAAGCTTCAGCCGGTTGCTGCTCCATCATCGGCACGTGTTTATGAGCGGCAGCGTGAAAAACAATAGCCGGGCCAAAGCGCTGGAAGATGCCGGCCATGCGCTCCGGATCCATGATGTCGGCGACGAGGGAAACGGCGTTTGCAGCCAACCCGAGACCGATGAGTTCCTGCTCGATCTGGAAAAGCAAAAACTCACTCCGCTCGATCAACAACAATTGTTGTGGGGCAAAGCTGGCGATCTGCCGGCACAGCTCACTGCCGATGCTGCCACCGGCGCCGGTTACCACCACGACTTTATTCGTGACCAATTCTCGAATGCGGTCGGTTTGCAGATTGATTGGTTCGCGTCCCAGTAAATCTTGAATCTCGACCGGACGAATTTGGGAAACCCGAACTCGGCCAGTTGCCAGCTGCTCATAGGAAGGCACAATCTCAAACCGCAGTTTGAGTTGGTTAAGTAAGTTTACGATTTCACGCATGCGGCGGCCCGCAGCGCTGGGCATGGCAATAATCACTTCGTCGATGCTCTGCCGGTGCAAATAATCAGGCAGTGATTCCGGTGCCCCTTGTACCGTCACCCCGTGAATAGTCGTGCCCCACTTGAGGCGATCGTCATCAAAGAATGCCTTGGGGGCCATGCCGCGACCTCGCCGCATGAGTAGATCCCTTGCAAGGGCAGCACCCACATCGCCTGCGCCAATAATAGCCACGCGTTTTTCATTACCGACGGTAGTGTTCTTATCAAAGTATCCTTCACGGACTAAACGCAGGGACAGGCGGAATCCACACAGAAACAGGAATGAAACCAACAGATCTGTTACGATAACGGCGCGTGGCGGGGCATATGGTCCCCCCACTATTAACCACACCGTTAGTGCCAGTGCAGCCGAAATAGAGCAAACGGCGAGTAGTTTGCCCAAGTCATGAAATCCAAAGTAGCTCAGCAAACTCCCAAATTGCCCAAAGGCCAAGAGCAGTAGGAGTTTGATCCCGACTAAGCCTGCAATAACCCAGCCGAGGTGTATCAAATGTTCGGGGGGTATGTTGAAATCGAAACGGAGTTGGAAGGCCAACCAGAGTGAGCTCAATAGGCCTGCAGTGTAGGCCGAAAATAAATACGCGTGGCGCAGGGCAGTGGAAAAGGGGGAGGGCACGATGACGAACAGTAAACAATAAGAACTTGGGTTTTTACGCACTAGGCTAGAACGAGTATTGCAATAGGGGTGAGTGTAGGTGGCAACTTCAATAAATTGCAGCGAAAACGCAATGGCGCGGCAGTGATTTACTCGCGGCCTTGAAGGGTTTGGACGTAGGCCCTCGCGGTCGGGTTGGTTCGTTTTTGACGCTCACTCTGGGTTGGTCTCCTTGGATTGTCACGGGAGGGAGGCTTTCGATTCAAATGCAGAGACTTAAATCTTGTTCATTTTTTCTTGAACTGGCCGTCGCGCTCGTTCTTGGTGGCCTACGTTGCAAGCCAGCCTTCCAATTTCTGCGAACCGTACTGAATCAGACCCCGTTTTTGAGAGGGAGTGTGCAGCCATGTTCTCTGAGTTTTTGCATGTCATGGGTGTTCCCAATTCAATCGGTGCGATCTACGGGGTGCTTTTCGCTTCTTCAGGACCTCTGTGTTTTGCCGAAATTGTGGAAAAGTTGGATGTGAGCAAAGGATCGGTCAGTCAGGGGCTGGCCTTTTTGCGACAGAGCGGGGCGGTGATGGTTGTAGAGGTCGCAGGGGACCGGCGCGAGTACTTCAAACCTGAGCTGGGGCTGCGCCGACTGGCGAGCGGGTTGATCCAAGAGAGAATCCACCCGTTGGCCAAAGCAACCAAGAGAGCGGTCGCCCGGTTGAAGCAACACGCTGAGACTGCGCGAGCCGGTCAAAATGAATTTCAATTGGAGCGGATCAAGCAACTGGAAACCTGGCACAAGCAATTGGGCCGAGTGCTTCCCGTGGTCCAAACCATCCTAAAAATCCCCAGTCGGTGAACACACGGTCAGTAACATATTGCCCAAGTCGTTCTCGGAAGGAAGCGACGGAGCGAAGCCTTGCCCTTCAGCCAAGGCCTCGCGTGGCGACAGAGCGCGCCAGCGTAACGGTCATATCAGCAATCATGGCCCCGCAGCGCAGCAGAGGGGTGAGAACCGCAGGTGCCCAGAGGGCGGCGGCGATCTCAAGCCGTCTTTAATCTCTATGAAAATAGCCATCGTTGGTCTAGGTTATGTTGGTCTCCCGCTTGCACTCCAGTTTGCCCGCAATGGGGTTCAGGTCCTCGGTTTGGATGTCGATGATTCAAAGGTTGGTGCCTTGAATGCCGGGCGCTCCTACATCAAGCACATCGCGGCAGCTCAGGTTGCAGACGAGGTAAAGACGGGACGTTTGGTGGCATCCACGGACTTCAGCCATATCAAGTCGGTCGAGGCGGTGATCATCTGCGTGCCGACGCCGTTGAACAAAAACCGTGAGCCCGACATTTCCTACGTTCTCAACTCCGGCCGTGCCATTGCGCCGTACTTGAGCAAGGGCATGCTGATCGCGCTGGAGTCCAGCACATACCCGGGCACGACGGACGTCGATCTGCGGGCGGTGCTGGAGGAGGGCTCCGGCCTGAAGGCCGGCGTCGATTTTCACTTGGCGTTCTCCCCGGAGCGTGAAGATCCGGGCAATCCGGACAGCAGGGTCGCGAAGATCCCCAAGGTATTGGGCGCATTGACGCCGGCCTGCCTGGGAAAAGCGACGAAGGTTTACAGCCAGGCGATCGAGCGGCTGGTGCCGGTGTCGTCGTGCCGTGCGGCCGAAGCGACCAAGTTGCTCGAGAACATCTTCCGCGGGGTGAACATCGCGCTCGTGAACGAGCTCAAGCTGGTCTATGCGGCGATGGACATCGATATCTGGGAGGTTATCAACGCCGCCAAAACAAAACCTTTCGGGTTTATGGCATTCTACCCGGGCCCTGGCCTGGGAGGGCACTGCATCCCGATTGATCCGTTCTATCTAACTTGGAAGGCGCGTGAGTACGGCCAGCTGACGAAGTTTATCGAACTGGCCGGCGAAGTGAACACCGCGATGCCCCATTATGTGGTCAATCGCGTGGCGGAGGCACTGAACGCGGTCCGGAAGCCCATCAATGGCAGCCGCGTGTTGCTGGTGGGTCTGGCCTACAAGGCCAACGTGGACGACATGCGGGAATCACCCACCTTCGTTCTGTTGGACGAGCTGAAGCGTCGCGGGGCTATCGTCGAATACTGCGATCCTTATATCCCGATCGTCACCCCGACCCGGGAGCACGGGCACTGGACGGGCAAAAAGTCGATCAATTGGAGCAAGGCCGAGGTGTCGGGCTTCGATGCAGTGGTCATTGCCACGGCGCACGACAATGTCGACTTCCGTCAGCTGGCGGAGTGGTGCGGGTTGATCATCGACACGCGCAACGCCATGTCCTCGGTCGCAACTCGCCCGGGTCAAGTTTGGAAAGCCTGACCCATTCGCCATGCAATTCATCGATCTAAAGACCCAGTATCAAAGGCATCGTGCTGAAATCGACGGTCGGATCGCACGCGTGCTTGAACACGGCCAGTTCATCATGGGGCCCGAGATTGAGGAACTTGAGCGCGATCTGGCCGCCTACGTCGGCGTGAAGCATGCGATCACGGTTGCGAGCGGTACCGACAGCCTGGAAATCGCCCTGCGTGCGCTCGGCGTCGGGCCGGGCGATGAGGTGATCACCGTTCCCTTTACCTGGATCAGTTCGTGCGAGGTGATAGGGCTAGTCGGCGCCACCCCGGTGTTCGTCGACATCGATCCCACAACCTATAATCTGGATGTGGCTAAGCTGGAGCGGGCAATTACGCCGCGCACCAAGGCGATCATACCCGTGAGCCTATTTGGGCAGATGCCCGACTACGATGTTATCAATCGCATCGCAGCGGAGCACGGCATTACAGTGATCGAAGACGCGGCACAGAGCTTTGGTGCGACCCAGCGCGGAAAGAATAGCTGTGCGGTGACAACCATCTCAAGCACGAGCTTCTTTCCGGCGAAGCCACTCGGCTGCTATGGTGACGGTGGCGCGCTTTTCACCGGCGACGACAAGTTGAACGAGACGATGAGGGCAATCCGCACGCACGGTGGCATTAAGCGCCACCATCATCCCCTACTCGGCATGAACGGACGCCTCGACACGCTGCAGGCCGGTATTCTTCTGGCCAAGCTTCCGCATTTCGCCGGCGAGGTGACAGCGCGCGAGCGCATCGGTGCTCGCTATTCTGAACTGTTGCGTAGGACGTGCGTCGTGCCAGAAATCGTTTCCGGCAACACACATGTCTACGCGCAGTACACGATCCGCGTGGCTGATCGCGATGCCTTGGGCGTGGCGCTGAAGAACGAAGGCATTCCGACCGCAGTCTACTATCCGAAGTGCCTGCACGAGCAGCCGGTGTTTGCACCATTGGGCTACAAATGGGGAGACTTTCCGGCCAGCGAGAGCGCCTCGCGTGAGGTCATAAGCCTACCGATGCATCCCTACCTCACCGAGGCGGAGCAGGACCGGGTGGTCGCAGCGGTTAAGAAACACGCCCGGCCCGTCGCCTGAGCGCATCGGCTCGCGCCACGCCGCACGCACTGAAACGTATGATTTCCCCTGGAACTGGAAGATCGATTTCGCTCGATGCTTATCGGGCGGTCGCTTGCGGAATGATTGTCACCTATCATTTACCGCCTCGGGTCAGTTCCCCGTTGGGTCTCGGCCAAGCCGCAAGGGAATTGTTCTTCGTGCTTTCGGGATTTCTCAATCGCAGAGTTTGGTGCGGTCTGTCAGACGGGAGGGGTTGGCGGGCGTGAGCAGCTTTGCCATTCGGCGCGTCCGTCGATTGCTGCCGGGCATGATCGGATTTCTCGTCGGGGGATTCCTGTTGAACTTACTCTTCAAATCAGCGGGATACTCCGAGATCCTCTGGGCGAGTTTCGCTGCGGTAACTGGTTGGTACAATTTTCATCAATGTTACGGATCGCCGCTGGTCCTCGGTTTTGGTGGAATCTGGTCGCTGAGTCTTGAGGAGCAATTTTATATGTCTTCGGTAGCGGTTGTCCTCCTGTGTCGGTTCCTTGGAAAAAAAATCAGATCAATGGCTGATGATGTGGGCAGGACTTCTCCTGGCGGTGGGTTTTTTCTTCCGGTTGGCGGCGTTCCTGAAGATCTATGAATGGCGGGCTGATTATTTCACGTACTTGCCGCCGTTGCGGGCCTGGGGGTTCGGGCTTGGCGTGCTGGTAGCAGCGCTCACCGATTTGAATCGGGAGTGGTGGGCGCGGCTGGGCGTTCGCATGGCCGGCTGCTTGGTCTTTGCCTGCGTGGCTGCGATGGCGGGTTTGATCGCTTCTGTGAAAGAAGCCGATGCTTCCACTTTCATGTTTCAATGGGCGGCGGTTTCCGTCCTCGGTGCAGTGGTTATATTGTTGGGCATGCAAGCGGATAGCATCATCCTAGCGGTCGGACGCCGGCAGGAAGTCTGGCCAGTGCTTGGTGCGTGGGTGGCTCGGTTGGGCGGAACGTCGGTTCGCTGCCTTGGGAAGGCTTCTTATTCTGTGTAACTGTGGCATTGCCTAGTCATCGCAGCCTTTGTCCGACTAGGTTGGAATAAAACAGTCTACGGTTGGTTGGCCATGTTGGCGTTGAGCTTGATTTGCGGGGTGCTCTCCTGGCGTTTTATCGAACAAAAATTCTATGATTTTTCCTAATCGAAGGTTACTCACATGAACCGTCATCTTGCTCTCATCGGTGCTGGATATTGGGGCAAAAACCTGGCGCGCAATTTCCATGCGCTCGGTGTTCTGCACACGCTTTGTGACCTGAGTCCCGCCATTCTTGATTCCTACGGACCAGATTATACGGGAGTAGAGAAGACCGACTCGGTTGAGTCAGTCTGGGCAAATCAGACGATCACACAAGTCGCGATCGCTGCTCCTGCCGTGCACCACCACAAGCTAGCGAAGGCCGCGATCTTGGCGGGTAAAGATGTGTACGTTGAAAAGCCGCTTTGTCTGAAAATCGAAGACGCGGAAGAGCTGACTGCGCTAGCTCGGCTGCATGGACGAATCCTGATGGTGGGACATTTACTCCAATACCACCCTTATGTCCGGCAGTTGCAGGAATGGGTCAATTCAGGTACGCTTGGTGTGGTGCGGTACATTACGTCGAACCGGTTGAGCCTCGGTAAATTCCGGCGTGAGGAGAACGTGCTCTGGAGCTTTGCACCCCATGATCTCTCGGTCATTCTGTCGCTGGCAGGTGATCAATTGCCCGAAAAAGTCGCATGCTCAGGCAGCGGGTACCTGACTCCAGGGGTAGAGGATGTCGTGGTGGTAAACCTTACTTTTGCCGGTGGCTTGGGCGCGCACGTGTATGCCAGCTGGGTGAGTCCGTACAAGGAGCAGAAGCTCACGGTGGTGGGCAGCAAAGCGCTGGCGGTATTCGACGACACGAAGACATGGGCAGAGAAACTGGCTCTATATCGCAATTACATGGAGGAGACGGCTGCGGGCCCAGTGCCGCTCAAGACGCCGGCTGAGTATACGGTCCTGCCGGCGGCGGAACCGCTCCGGGCTGAGTGCGAGCATTTTCTCGATTGTTGCCGGTCCCGCCATGCCCCGCGAACCGATGGAACGGAAGGCAGTCGCGTCCTGCGGGTTCTCCAAGCGGCCCAATCGAGCCTGAGCAAGGCTGGGACGCCCCTTCTCCCTTAATTTATTCTCCGATGCGCCTCGCTGTCTTCGCTTACAATTTCCCGCACAAAAAAACGCAGGATTTCCTCTTCCGGCTTTTCCTGGAGAAGGCCGATGTCGCAGTGATCCTAGCTGCCGATCCGGTGGAACTTAGTATTCCGCCGGCCTCTGTGCGTATGAAGGTGCGCAGTGGAGGCGGGCTGGTGCACCCACGAAGGATCGCCGAGCAAATGCGTTGGCGTTACGAAGTAGTGGAGCACAATTCCGCCCGGACGATCGAGCTGTTGCGCAACGAGCGGATCGAAGCGGCGTTGATCTCCGGCGCCCGCATCCTGAAACCACACGTGATCGAGGCGGTGCCGAAGGGCATCATCAACTTCCATCCTGGCCTGCTGCCCGAGGGTCGCGGCCTCGATGCGATGCAGTGGGCGATCTACGAAGGCCGGCCAATCGGAGTTACGGCTCACCTGATCGACGGGCGTGTGGATGCGGGGCTTGTACTCCTCAAGCGGGAACTCTTGATCGCGCATGATGACACCATTTTCGACCTGTCTGAACGGCTGATGGACGTGCAGTTAGACATGCTGCCTGAGGCGTTGGCCACGTTAGGCAGGGGCACTGCGGGGCTGGAATCCATCGGGCGGAGCAACCTGCATCGCAAGATGGGTCCGGAGCTGGAGGCCCGGATCGCTGGTCTGCTCAAGGAACGGCAAGTTCGTTCCCAGGAAAGCAAACGGTGACGCTCCCGAATGTAATGTGCGCTGATCGCGAAACGCTTTTTGCCGATTGCCGGGACGGTCGATTGGAATCGGTTCTCGCGCAACTTGATCAGGCAGGGAGTACAGAGGTCCGTTCTCCCGAGGGCTGGACGCCCTTGATCGTGGCGAGCTTTCATGGAAAGCTGGATCTCGCCCGGTCGCTGATTGAACGCGGTGCAGATGTCAATGCAGTCAATGCGAAAGGCACATCGGTTCTGATGTACGCGAAGAGCGCGGCGCACCGTGATGGCAGTTATTTGGTGATGGACCTGCTGATCGGTGCCGGTGCCGATGTGTTTCACCGGGACAGATTTGGCAAAGACATAGAGGACTATGCGCGCGAACTACAGGCACCCAGTCTAGTGCAGTACCTCGTGAACGCGAAAACCAAGGCCAAGACTTAATCATGAAGAATCTAATTTTAACGATCATTGGTGCCCGGCCACAGTTTATTAAAGCAGCGGTCGTCAGCCGTGCCCTTAGCGACATCGGGACGGGTATCTCGGAAGAAATTGTCCATACCGGTCAGCATCATGACCCGAACATGAGCGAAATCTTTTTCGCGGATCTGGGCATTCCCACGCCGGCGGTGAACCTAGGTATCCGGGGGGGCGGGCATGGTGAGATGACCGGAAGAATGCTTGCGGCACTAGAGCAGGAAATGCTCTCGCGGAAACCGGCGATGGTTCTCGTTTATGGTGACACGAATTCAACTTTGGCAGGAGCCTTGGCCGCAACCAAGCTTCACATTCCGGTAGCACACGTTGAGGCGGGGATCCGCTCCTTCAACCGACGGATGCCCGAAGAAGTTAACCGGGTCCTGACCGATCATGTTTCCGTATTGCTGCTCGCCCCCATGAAAGCGGCGATGGATAACCTGGCCCGGGAAGGTCTTGCGCCGCTCGCTCACCATGTGGGTGACGTGATGTATGATGCCGCATTATCCTTCAGCGAGGTGGCGCGCAAGCGCTCGACGATGCTCGACCAGCTGTCCCTCTTGCCCAAGAGCTACGCCCTGGCGACCGTACACCGGGCGGAAAACACCGACGATCCGGCGAAACTGGCCGGGATCGTCGGCGGACTGGAGCGTATCGCGGGACACTGCCGGGTCATCCTGCCGCTCCATCCGCGAACGCGGGGGCGCTTGCGCGAGTTGGGGCTCATCATTAAGGGTGTCGAGTTGCTTGATCCGGTTTCCTACCTGGACATGATCATCCTCGAGCAGAACGCGCGGGTCATCCTGACGGATTCGGGCGGCATCCAAAAGGAAGCCTACTTCCACGGCGTGCCGTGCGTGACTCTGCGCGAGGAGACCGAATGGGTGGAAACCGTGTCGGCAGGCTGGAACCAGTTGACTGGTGCGGACGCTGAGCGGATGTTTCGCGCGTTCCAGTCGGCATCCCCGGGCCGGCCAATCGACGAATATGGCGGGGGAATCGCGGCGCGGCGAATCGCAACGTTGTTGGCGAAGCGCGTTTCCTGAATATGCCGACAGAGCAAGCCACAAGTATGCCCGCACGGAACATAGAGCAAAGTCACACGATTGGCAGAATGCGGCGTAACCTGACGCGGCTCGCCTCCGGATCCATTATCGCGCAAGCTGTGGTGGCAGTTTCGACACCGATTTTGACCCGGTTGTATGAGCCCGATGCATTTGGCGCCGCCGCGCTCTTCACAGCGGCCTACGGTTTGATCATACCGTTGGTCACGCTGAAGTATGACCAAGCAGTGATAATGCCCAAGGCCCAGAATAGGGCGATGTCCATCGGCGCGATGGTGATGGTCATCGCGACGGTAAACAGCTTGATCGTAGGCGTTGGGGTCTTGGCATATCTGCTGTTCCTCCCGGAGCGGCGCGAGCTTTCCTGGCTGTTGTTGCCGGTTGCGTTATGGCTCGGAGCTGCTTTTACGCTGATGCAGCAATGGAGCTCGCGCATGTCCAACTACACTCATTACGCCCGCAGTCAGGTGGTTGGCGCGGTTGTCAATGTGAGCATCTGCACTGGCGCGGCTTTGGCATTTTCCGGTCGACCGGTGTTTATCGTGCTGGGCTTCACGGCAGGTATGGGCGTTTCGCTGGCGTACACGATTCGAGGCTTCAAGAGTTGGCCATACAGATCGCAGGCTTTCCGCATCCGAGCTCTTGCCCGCCAAATCAAAGCATATGGAAGCTTTCCGGCCCTCGTTCTTCCAACCGCAGTTGTAACGGTTGTTGGTGCCAACGGAATTCCCTTCCTATTGGCGTCGCACTACTCACTGGAAGAGGTGGGCGTGTTTGCCGTGGCCAACCGTGTCTTGGTGATTCCCGCTGCGATTGTTGGTGGCGCACTGGCAGAGGCCGTTCGCTCCGAATTTGCCGCCAGTCAGCGCGCCCGTGAACTAGTGACACCAATTTTCAGGAAAGCGTTCACGCAGATCATCATATTGGCAGTAGTCTTATTTGGCGGCATCTATCTTGTCGCACCCGACGCGCTCAGCTTCTTGTTCGGGATGCAGTATGCCGCATCCGGAGCCACTGCGCAGGCGTTGATTCTCGCGGCATTCTCTCAGTTCATATGTGCTCCCTTCGTGTACGTCTTCGCCATCCTGCGCCGACCGGCAATGGGCTTGCTCGGGCAGGTTTTGCTCGCGCTGGTCCCTCTGGGAGCTCTGGTCCTGTTCTCGCGACTGGCCGTTCCTTTAAACAACGCTCTGTTTATGTATTCCTTCTGCGCGCTGGTGGGCGCGGTGGTTATGTTGGCATTGGTCTACAGAGGATGTAAATCGTTTGACGCGAGAGGGTGATCACAAATGGAACCGACCGGCGCACCGCTCCAAAACCGTAGCAAGGCTCGTGACCGCGCTATGCTACGGCGGTTGCGCCCCTACTGCTACGCTTGGGCATACATTCTCGCCGTTCACTACGGCTACGTCACTTATATCCATCCTACTTTCGAATACGCGCACTACACCTATCTCCCGTTTTCGACGGCTGCGCTATTCAGCACCTACTTTCTTACGTCGCTCCCCATTGTCGTGTACCGGTCGTCCGCCAAGCCGGCGCAGGCGGCTGCGGCTTTGATTTATGCGCTGTCCTATGTTCCGATCCAGCTCTCCCTGCTTTTCTCGGTGGAACGCAGTTACGACAAGTTGTTCTGGGTCCAAGCCATGCTGGCCTCAAGCATGTCGGTGCTTTTTCTCGTGGCGAAGGGCAAAAAGGGCCAACGGCAACCGAACTCTTTTCAGTTCCGGGCGATGGACCGCGTAGTGGTGCCGGTTGCGTTAGTCGCTGTGTCTCTGATGGTGGTGGTCAATCAAGATCACATGCGGATGCTTTCTTTCGCGGATGTCTACGATCTGCGCTTTGCAGCGGCCGCAGCGTCTCGCCGTAGCGGTTTTAGCGACTATCTGACATCGTGGCTGATCTATTGCTTCATTTCCTACCTGTTTGCTCGAGGCTTGGTACACCGGAAGTGGTCGCTCCTCTTGCTGGGATTTGTGTGTGCCGTATTGGTGTACATGTCCGAAGGACATAAGTCGGCAATCCTGTTGCTGCCGATTACCATGGGCATGCTCTGGCTCTGGGGCTCTGGCCAGTACTTCCTGTCCAGACTGTTATCCGCCCTGACTGCGCTCATCGCCATCGTGAGTTTCGTGATTCCCGACCAAGGGGTGGGCCTTTGGATGAAGTCCATCCTCCTCGTGCGGGTTGTCGGATCGGGAGGCTGGTTGGCCAGCAAGTATCTGGAATATTTCACCCCGGAGAGGTGGACCTACTACAGCCACATTCGTCCGATCAATGCCTTCATGGGCAAGTATCCCTTCGGCGATCTTTCCTTGGGCCAGGTGATAGGCTTGGAGTACAGCGGTACCATCCAGGCAAATCACAATGCCAGTTTCTGGGCCAGCGATGGATTCGCCGCAGCGGGTCCGGTGGGTGTCCTGATCGTGACCCCCGTCGTCGCTGGTCTTCTCTATGTCATGAATCGAATCATGGCTAATCTGGATACCAGGTTCGTCGTCTTGTGGATGTGTGGCTTCTTCGTCGCATTCCTTAATGTTCCCCTTTCCACCGCACTGCTTTCCGGCGGGGGACTAATTATTTTCGCGCAGGCCTGGTTGATGTCGAGAAAAGCCATTCGGCTGCGTAACGCATAGCTAGCGCACCTAAACAGCTATACCTACTACAGGTCATATTTAGTTCTAATGAAAATCGTTCACGTCGAAGACTTTATCCATCCTAACGCGGGTTACCAAGTCAATATGCTGGGCCGCCTCCAAGTCCAGCAAGGGCACCAAGTGGACATCGTGGCTGGAGAGATGGAGAAGATTCCTGACATCCTCAAGGATTTCTTTGGGGGCACCGATATTGCAAAACACGATGAGCGCTTTCGTCAGGAAACCGGTGCACGAATCCACCGCGTGCCGCTCTACGGATTCTATAGCGGGCGTGCCATTTTCCACCCCTTCAAGCTCTTCAGGAAGGTACGCTCGCTCAAGCCAGACGTGGTCTTTGTGCACAGCGAGGACACGCTTACGGGTATCTTATTCATTCTCTTCGCCCGATGGCTACCTTATCCGCTCGTGCTCGACTGCCATATGGTAGAGATGGCGTCGGTGAATCGTTACCGAAACTATTTTCGAGCGTTTTTTCGGACATTCATCACACCTATCATCCTGAAACGGGAGATCCCGCTGATCCGGGTGATTGACTCTGATTATGTGGAAAAAAGCTTCGGAATACCGCTGCGCCACACCCACTATCTGCCGCTTGGGACCGACACCGATTTTTTCCAGCCGAATGATGGGAACGGGTTGAAGGTTCGCAAGGAGCTGGGCCTTTCTCCAGACGCTTTCGTGGTTCTGTACGCCGGTAAACTTGATGAAGATAAAGGCGGAGAATTTTTCAGCGAGACACTTTTGAAAAAAATTCAATCCACGACCGGGCGTGCCATCGAGTTCCTTATCATCGGCAATACTGTGGGTGAATATGGCAATAAGGTTGAAGAGAACTTTGCGGCCAGCGAAAATTGCATCAAGCGCCTACCCACCCAACGCTACCCGGACCTCGCGGGTTTTTATCAGGCGGCCGAACTGGCGGTTTTCCCAAGGCAATGCAGCATGAGTTTCTTCCAGGTCCAGGCGTGCGGGCTGCCGGTCCTTTTTGAGGAAAACGAGATCAACAACATCCGGGTAGGGGATGGCAATGCCTTCAAATTCGAACCAGAATCTATCGACAGCTTCCGCGAAAAGTTGATCTGGCTGGCTTCGCAATCGTCCGCGGCACACAAGTCGTATTCACAAAAAGCGAGGGAATACTCATTACAGGGCTATGACTTTGTGGCCATCGCAAAACAATATTCAGAGGTGCTTCGCGTGGCGGTGGAGAAGTGGACAGTAAGCTCCCGATCAACGAGACGCTAAAGACAATGACCGAACATTCACCGAAATTGAACTCATCGGATTTTGTGCGTTCGACGGTCCCCGATGAGCGGCTGCAGCCAGTGCCGCCGGCGAGCCGGCTGATCAACGCGGCAAATTTGCGCGATGGCGGCGGCCCAGCGGTGGCGGTTTCATTTATCTATGACCTAAGCCGGTGGCCGGAGGAGGCTGGCAAGTATGCCGTTTTGGTTTCTGAATATGTGGATCGAAATCTCCGGGCGCTGAGCTGCGACACCGGGGTTTTTCGCGAGTACCACGTACAAAGCCATTACGGATTGGCGGGCCTTCGAGGTGGACTCGGCTCAGAACTCCGCAGGTTTGATCTGGTGTTCACTGTTTTTGGTCCGTGTTACGCTTTGGGCTATAAGGGACAGCATCTTGTTGGATTTGCAGATCCGTGGGTCGCTTATCCTCGAAACGAAATCTACGCGCAGCTCAGCTGGCTTCGTGGACTGAAAACCCGGTTCGAATGGTTTGTTCGGGAGTTGTTTTACCTGAACTCGACGCTGCTGGTGTGCGAATTGGAGCACGTTCCAATCGCGTTGAAAGAGAATACGTTTTTGGCGCGCAGAAGAATGGAAATCGTGCACAGCGCGATTCCCTCCGTGTATCTCGAGCGCGATCATTGGCGGGAGGTAGCAATACCTCGGCAGGACGGCGTGTTGAACTTGGGTTTGATCTCGCGAAATTACCTTCACAAAAATCTCGCGATACTTCCGGGAATAAAACGTGTACTTCGGGAGAAATATGGCCTGACGGCGGAGATCTACGTGACTTTTGCCGATGGTGAATGGCGGGCCTGTTCCGAGGAGTTTCGCGCCGCAGTCACCAATGTCGGTCTTCTCACGCTGGCTCAATGCCCGGCATTTTATTCGGCCATGGACGTGGTTGTGTTTCCAAGCTTGCTCGAGTGTTTCTCGGCGGTGCCCATAGAGGCATTGTATTTGGAGAAGCCGCTGGTGGCGTCAGACCGGCCCTTCGTGCGGGATTGCTGCGGCGATTACGCCGTCTATTTTGATCCGATCAATAATGCCGAGGCCACCGCAGCAGAGGCGGTAGTGGCGGCGATCAAGAGAACGTCGGCGGATCCGGAATATCTGAAGCGGGCGTCCCGGCATGTCCTGAAGTTCGGCTCATCCGAGCGGCGCAGCAGGGAGTACCTTCAGCTCATTGAAAGACACGTTCATGAATCACGTTGAAATCCTGCGAGGTGGCCAATGGGCAGTGTCATTCCGTCATCTGGACGAATCCATATCACGGGCGGACGTGGACGGCTGGCATCGATTGTCGCCGCGTACCTCCGCTATTGCGGATTCGAGGTCGAGCTGTATTCGCGAACGGCCGATGCCGAGTTCAATAACTTGAACCTCCTTGTCGATGGAAAGGTGGTGGCACATGAAGACACCGTGCTCCATATGGCTTGGAGTGCCTTGCCGATGACGTCCGAAAAATATCCAGGCCGGGAGGAAGCGGAAGATTTTCCTCTCTTGGAGCGTTTGTTGGGCGCAGACAGTTTCCCAGTCATTGGACCAAAGCCGCACTTCGTGTTTTTCTCGTCGGGAGGTGCGGTCTATGGCAATGCTGGCGTCGCCCCAAGTCGGGAGGTTGATGCGTGTCGTCCCTTGGGATCCTACGGCCGCGCCAAGCTCGCGGCGGAAAATATCGTCCATCGATTTCACGAAATCGGCTCGAGCACGTGCACCATATTGCGAATTTCCAACCCTTATGGTCATCCGGGAGACGCAGCCCGACCTCAAGGGGTTTTTAATCGTGCCATTGCGTGCGCTCTCTCCGGAGCGGAATTCGTGGTTTGGGGGGACGGCAGCGCGCGCAAAGATTATCTTTATCAAGACGACTTCCTCGCGGCGGTGGCATGCGTGGTTAGACGTCGCCTTGCTGGAACTTTTAATCTCTGCCTGGGTGAATCGCATACGGTCAACGAGGTGATTGCGGCCGTCGAAGCCCAGACCGGTTGCCGGATCTCTCGCCGGAACACAAACGCTCCCGCGTGGGATGTGCAGGACAGCAGGTTGGACGGCCGCTTGCTGCAGCAGGCAATGTCTTGGCGTCCAATCGTGACGTTTCGCGAAGGGGTGAAGCGTGCCGTAGAGCGCTTTGTCGCCGCTGCGTCGTCATCACGTTCCGATCTGCTGTGTAAACCCAACTGAGCCCTATGATAAAAAAAACTGAAAGCTATCGAATTTGCACGCGCTGCATAATGGATACATCCGACCCTCGCATCTCATTCGATGAGGCGGAACACTGCGAATACTGCCAGAATTTCGATGCCAACATCGTGACGAACTGGAACAAGGAGCAGGGTGATTTGCCGCAGCTGCAGGCTATCGCGGACCGGATTCGTAAAAAAAATCGTGACCGTGACTTCGATTGTATCATCGGCTTGAGCGGAGGCCTAGACAGTTCATACACAGCCTATGTGGCCAAGGAAATAATGGGACTTCGCCCGCTCCTGTTTCATGTCGATGCCGGTTGGAACACGGACCAGGCGGTTTCGAACATCGAGAAGCTAGTGAACGGTCTCGGCCTGGACCTCTACACGGAGGTGGTCAACTGGGAGGAGCAGAAGGACCTGCATGTGGCCTTCTTCAAGTCGCAGATCGCGGCCCAAGATTACCCGCAGGACACGGTCTATTTTTCTGCGCTCTATCGTTTCGCTCGCAAGCATCGTATTAAATATGTGATCACCGGAGCAAATTACTCGACCGAATGCTGCCGGGAGCCGGAGGAATGGGGGGCCGGGATCGGGATCGATCTCACCCTGCTGCGGGACATCCACCGTAAATTCGGGAGCCGCCCGATCGACAACCTGCCTTTGGTCGATATACTCACCTATAAAGTTTGGTACCAGCGCGTGCTGGGGATGGAAGTAGTGAAACCGCTAAACCTAGTGCGGTACTTCAAGGAGGAGGCGGAGACGGAACTGGAAAAACGGTTCGGCTGGAAACGTTTCAAGCACAAGCACCACGAGTCCCGGTTCACGCGCTTCTATGAGGATTACTGGATGCTGCGGAAATTTGGATATGAGAAGCGTCGAGCCCACTTTTCCAGTCTTATCATGACGGGTCAAATGACGCGGACGCAGGCATTGGATCGGATTTCGCGACCGGAGATGGACGAACGGTTTCATTCAGCCGAGTTCGAATACGTGGCGCATAAGCTCGACCTTTCCGTCGAGCAGCTCAAGGCACTGTTCGACGGCCCGAACAAAACATTCCAGAACTATCGGAACAAGAGCTGGCTGATCGGCCTCGGAGCCCAAGTGTTGCAGCGACTGGGAGTGGAGCGGAGGTATTTCCGATGATCGGTATCCTCGACTACGGGCTCGGAAATATCCTGGCCTTCGTGAACATGTACAAGCGACTGCATCACCCTGCGCGGGTGGTGCGGGAGGCGGGTGACTTGGCTGGCGTCACGAAGCTTATCCTGCCCGGTGTCGGTGCCTTCGATCATGCGATGGCGCTGTTCAACCAGTCAGGTCTTCGTCCGCCGGTGGAGGAGCTCGTATTCGGAAAGCAGGTCCCGATGCTGGGTATCTGTGTCGGCATGCAGATGCTGGCAGACTCAAGCGAGGAAGGAAAGTTGCCCGGGCTCGGTTGGATCAGCGGCCGCGTCGCCCGAGTCGCCGCTATTAGCGGACGCGGAAGTGTTCGACTGCCTCACATGGGCTGGAATGACATAACGGTGTACGGCAACCAGGCACTTTTCAGAGGGCTGGAAACGGATGCCCGATTCTACTTTCTGCATTCTTACTATTTCGCGACGCAGAGTGAGACCGATGTGCTGGCCAGTGTTGAATATGGAACACGTTTCACCTGCGCGGTTGGGCGGGAACAAGTGATGGGCGTGCAGTTCCATCCGGAAAAAAGCCATCGCTTTGGTACCAGGCTGCTCCAGAATTTCGCCGAATCCTGATCATGCTCCGCCCACGTATTATCCCCTGTCTACTCGTTCGCAACAAGGGCCTCGTCAAAACCCGTCGGTTTGCCGACGACAAATACGTGGGTGATCCGATCAATGCCGTGAAGATATTCAACGAGAAAGAGGTCGACGAGCTGATGGTGTTGGATCTCGACGCCACGTCAGCCGGCACGGGCATCGATTTCAAACTGGTTGAGCGCTTGGCGGCGGAATGCCGCATGCCGCTGGCGTATGGCGGTGGCATCCAGACTGTCGAGCAAGCCAGCCGCTTGATCGGTCTGGGGGTCGAAAAGGTGACGCTGGGGGCCGCGGCTTTTCGTCAGCCACAGTTGCTCCGTGAAATTGCCCGCGAATTGGGAAGCCAGAGCGTTGTGGCGGTCATTGATGCGAAGAAGAAGCTTCTCGGTCAGCGCTGGGAGGCGCGGATATTGAATGGGCGTGAGGGCACGGGACGTTGCCCGATTGAGTTGGCTCGCGAGTTCGAGGAACTCGGGGTTGGCGAGATCGTCATCAATTCCATCGACCATGACGGAATGATGGATGGCTATGACTTGGAGTTGGCCGAGCGTATCCGGTCCGTGGTGAGCGTCCCAATGACTGTGCTCGGGGGAGCTGGTTCACTGCAAGACATGCGCTCCCTGATTTCGCGCCTCGGCATCATCGGCGCTGCCGCAGGCAGCCTGTTCGTTTTCAAGGGGCCCTATCGCGCCGTTCTTATTAACTACCCCGCTCCCGCGGAGAAGGACGCCCTCAACGCCGCCGCTATCCCGGCCGGAAAATGATTTTACCATGACAAAAGATAAATTGGGTCCGGACAGCGTGCTGCTCATCACCGGCGGAACCGGCTCGTTCGGCCACGCCGTCCTTCGCCGCATGCTCGATGCGCCTCTCAAGGAGATCCGCATCCTCAGCCGGGACGAGAAAAAGCAGGATGATATGCGCAAGCACTATCGCAACCCCAAGCTCAAGTTCTACCTCGGGGATGTGCGGGAGGCCGATAGCGTTCGTTCGGCCATGCGTGGGGTGGACTTTGTTTTCCACGCCGCCGCGCTGAAGCAGGTTCCTTCCTGCGAATTCCATCCGTTGCAGGCGGTGCGGACTAATGTCCTTGGCACCGAAAACGTGCTCGAGGCCGCGATCAGTTTGGGCGTTCGCCGTGTAGTCTGCCTGAGTACCGACAAGGCGGTTTACCCAATCAATGCGATGGGCATCTCCAAGGCTATGATGGAAAAGGTCGCTGTGGCCAAATCCAGAGAGAGTTCTTCGACGGTCATCTGTGTGACCCGCTATGGCAATGTCATGGCCTCACGGGGTTCAGTCATACCGCTCTTTGTCCGACAGATCCAGGACGGGCAGCCCATCACGCTCACCGATCCGATGATGACGCGTTTCATGATGACGTTGGACGAGGCAGTCGATCTGGTTCTCTACGCCTTCGATCATGGTCAACCAGGAGAAATTTTCGTGCAGAAGGCACCGGCCGCCACCGTCGGCATCCTCGCTGAAGCGGTGAAGGCCGAGCTCGGGGTCCTGGGGCACCCAATCAATGTCATCGGCACGCGCCACGGCGAGAAGCTCTACGAAGTGCTGCTGAGCCGCGAGGAAATGGTGGCGGCTCGAGACCTCGGCGACTACTTTAGCGTGCCGCCCGACTTGCGCGACTTGAACTACGGTAAGTTTGTCGAGCAGGGAGAACCGCGGATTTCCGTGGCGGTCGAGTATGGTTCCCACAACACGAGTCAGCTAGATGTTGCCTCGATGCGAACGGTCTTGCGCAAGGTGCGCTTCATGCAGGCGATGGCTCGCGGCGAGCGGCCGGAAGCGGAGGAGTGAGCGATGCGAGTCCTCATCACCGGCGCCCGCGGTTTTATCGGGCGTAATCTTGTTCATCATCTCTCGCGTCGCGAGAAACTCGAAATCGTCACGTTCAATCGTGATGATGCCGCTGATGAACTCTCACGCCGGCTGGCGGGCGTGGATTTCATTTTTCATCTGGCGGGCGTGAACCGGCCGCAGGACCCCCGCGAGTTCCAAGAGGGGAACACCGCGCTGACGGGCCGGCTTTGCGAGGCGTTGCGCGCGGAGATGAGCACCTCGGGTCGGAAGATTCCGGTGCTTTATACGTCTTCGACGCAGGCCGAATGCGAGAATCCCTATGGTAAAAGCAAGCGTGGGGCCGAAGATATGTTGCGTAAATTGGCAGCCGACACAGGGACGACGGTCCACCTATTCCGGCTGACTAATGTTTTCGGGAAATGGTGCCGACCGAATTATAATTCAGCCGTCGCTACCTTTTGCCACAATATCGTGCGGGAATTGCCGATCACGATTAACGATCCAGCTGTGCCGTTGCGCCTGGTCTACATCGATGATGTCGTCGAAACTTTCCTGAAGGCGCTTGATGGCGCATCGCTTGCATCGGATTCTTCCGGCGTTGTCCGGGTCGAACCCGAGTATGCCACGACGGTAGGTGAGGTGGCAGAGTTGATCCAGAATTTCCGCGCGAGCCGCCGGACACTGACCACCGAGCGGGTGGGGGGCGGTTTCCTCCGCGCTCTCCATTCCACTTATCTGAGCTACCTTCCGCCGGCGGATTTCTCCTATTGCATTCCGCTTCATGAAGACCCCCGAGGGGTTTTTGTGGAAATGCTGAAGACGCCTGACAGCGGCCAGTTCTCCTATTTCACCGCGCCGCCGGGAGTGACGCGCGGCGGGCACTATCATCACACCAAGACTGAAAAGTTTCTGGTGATCAAAGGACGGGCCCGGTTTAAGTTCCGCCAGATTGACACTGGGGAAACCCATGAACTGGTCACAGAGGAAACCCGGGCGGAGATAGTTGAAACCGTGCCCGGCTGGTCACATGACATCACCAACATTGGGCAGGAGGAGATGGTTGTCATGCTCTGGGCTAATGAAATATTTGATCGACAACATCCTGACACTTATACCCAACCACTATGAAAAAACTTAGGATCATGACCGTGATTGGTACGCGGCCGGAGATCATCCGCCTGTCGCGGGTGATGGTCGCGCTGGACCGCAGCTTCGAGCATCGGATCGTGCACACGGGACAGAATTACGACTACGAGCTGAACCAAGTCTTTTTCGAAGATATGGAACTCCGAAAACCAGACTGTTTTCTCGATGCGGTTGGAAAAACGGCTGCGGAGACGATCGGCAATATCATTGCGCGAGCCGACGCGGAGATCGCCAAGGAGGCGCCAGACGCACTGCTCGTGCTCGGGGACACGAACAGTTGCCTGGCGGCCTATGCGGCCAAGCGGCGCAAGGTGCCTGTGTTCCACATGGAAGCCGGCAATCGCTGCTTCGACCAGCGCGTGCCGGAGGAGATCAATCGCAAAGTCGTCGATCATATCTCAGACATCAATCTTTGTTACAGCGATATTGCGCGCGAATATCTTTTGCGCGAGGGACTGCCCCCGGATCGTATCATCAAGACGGGCAGCCCGATGTTTGAGGTTTTGGACTACTATCGCCCCAAGATCGACCGTTCACCGGTGCTGCAGCAACTTGGCCTCGAAGAGGGGCGCTATTTCGTGGTCAGCGCGCACCGTGAGGAGAATGTGGATTCTCCGCGGCTCCTGTCCGCGTTGGTCGAAACCCTTAACGGCCTCGCCAAGGATTTTGGTTGTCGCGTCATCGTATCGACGCATCCCCGTACCCGGAAGCGTTTTGAATCGGCAAAAGTGGAATTGGACGCGCGCATCGAGCTCCTGAAGCCGCTGGGATTCACCGATTACGTCAAATTGCAAATGCATGCGACGGCAGTCCTTTCGGACAGCGGAACGATCAGCGAGGAGTCTTCGATTCTGAATTTTCCAGCGCTCAACCTGCGGGAGGCACATGAGCGCCCTGAGGCGATGGAAGAGGCCTCTGTGATGATGACGGGATTGGCCTACCCGCGAATCAAGGAGGCATTGGATATCCTGGCCCGTCAAGGCCGTGGCGCCGAACGCACGCTCCGGCCCGTTGCCGATTACTCCATGCCAAACGTCTCGGAGAAAGTGGTGCGAATCATTTTGGGATATACGGACTACGTGAACCGGAATGTGTGGCGCACGGTCTCGGAAGGATGAATCAACCTTTCTTAATCCCGGGAGGTGTGCATGTGGATGGCCGCGGTGCCGTCCGTCATGTGAACGGGTTCAGCCTGAAGGCCGCTGATCGTTTCTACGTGATCAGTCCTGCCCGCGCAGGCGAATGGCGTGGCTGGGTTGGACATCGCCGTGATCGGAAATGGTTCTTTGCCACCGCCGGTGAGTTCGTCGTTTGCGTGGCATCGATCAAAGAGCTCGAGAGCTCGCGTCCTCCGCGTCCAATTTGTTTCAGACTGTTGGACCGTGAATCTAAGTTACTCGAAGTGCCGCCCGGCTTCGCCACGGCCATTCAGTCGCGCGCGGTGCCCGCCGGGCTGATGGTCTTCTCTTCAGGAAGCATCGAGACCGCAGCGGAAGACTTATTGCGATACCCACTGGGCGAAGTTTCGCATTTGGAAAGTGCGGCAGAAGGCGGCTTATGAAAATCCTGATCATGATGCAGTGGTGCAGGCCGGAGCCGGATTTCAAGTGTATTCCGATGGCCAGAGCGTTGCAGGCCCGTGGCCATGACGTCGAGGTCCTCACTGGTTTCCCCAATTATCCTGGAGGTAATGTCTATCCGGGATATCGGATCCGGTTATTACAAAGGGAGTGCGTGGAAGGGGTCCCGGTCATCCGGGTGCCAATCTATCCCAGCCACGACCGATCGAGCATCAAGCGGGCGTTGAACTACCTGTCCTTCGCCTGTTCGGCCGCCTTCATCGGACCGTTCGCCACACGAAAGCCCGACGTGGTCTACGTCTATAACCCCATGGGCCTACCAGGGCTTGTTTTCAAAGTTTTGAGAGGTGTACCCTTTGTGTACGACATTCAGGATCTCTGGCCCGACAGCATCAACGCATCGGGGATGATGCGGCTCGGCCGTCTGCCGCTCGCGCTGATGCAGTATTTTTTCGCTCACGTGTACCGATCCGCGTCGAAGATCATCGTGCTTTCCCCCGGATTCAAACGGGCGCTAGAAAAGCGTGGGGTGCCGCCGGATAAGGTGGAGGTGCTCTTCAACTGGTGCAACGAGGATGCCCTGCCTTCGAAGGAGTCACAACGCGATCGGGGGGGCGACATGCTGGATATCGTCTATGCGGGAAACATGGGTCGCCCGCAGGCGCTGGAATGCGTAGTCGAAGCGGCGCGACGGCTCGTGGTTGCGTGTCCACGTGTTCGCTTCACATTCATCGGCGGTGGGACCGAGGTCGAAACACTCCGGGGCCGGAGCGCCGGATTGGCCAACGTGCGGTTCATCGCGCAGGTACCGCAGGAGGAAATCGGCCGCCACTTGCAGCAGGCGGATGTCCTGTTGGTGCACCTCAAGAAGGATCCGTTGTTCGCGATCACCGTTCCTTCGAAGATCCAGTTTTATCTGGCAACGGGAAAGCCAATTCTTGCAGGGGTTGCCGGCGACGCGGCCGCCTTGGTGCAGCGTTCGTATGCGGGCCTAACGTTCGAGCCCGAGAACGTCGATTCGTTGGTGAAGTGCGTCACTCAACTGGAGTCTCTCACTACAACTGCATTGAACGCGATGGGGCAGAAAGGTCGGCAGTTTTATCAGCAGGAACTGTCGCTAAACATTGCGGCTAATCGGCTCGAATCAATTCTTGCATCCGCCCTCAATCCATCCACAAGGAATCGGCCTTGATGGAACCAAACCAACTTTTTTTCGCAACGGATCGCGCTCCACAAGAGACGCGAGCTCGCCCCTTGCCAGCCGGTTACGCGGCGGAGTTCTGGATCCCTCGCGGAATTGCGCTCCGCCCCTATGGGGTGGGTTTGATGCCGTTTACGATCTGGAGCGCGGTGTTCCATCACGGCCGAATTTTCCGCAACCGTAGCTACCAGCTTGTGTTGATAAGGAAGGACGGCGAACTCGTGCATCGTTCGTGCATCTTCCCGGGCTATTTTCGCTTTCCTTTCATGGCATCTCAAGATCTTCAGATTGGCGACACTTGGACGGCGCCGACCGAACGCGGCAAAGGGCTGGCTAGTTGGGCGCTCACGGCCGCCATTGAAAAATTGGCGAGCAACGGGAAGACCATATGGTACATTTGCGATCACGACAACGAGGCGTCAATCGGAGTGGCCCGCAAGGCAGGAATGAATCTGGTTGGCTGGGGAGTGAGAACCCGTCGGTTCGGCGTGAATTTGCTTGGGGAATTCCAAATTATTGAATGCAATCCGCGACAAAATCTATGATTCGAAACGTTCCATTCTTTAACTACCCCTCAGTCTACAGCGCATATCGCCAAGAGTTTATCGCCGCGCTTGATAACGTCGGCACACGAGGCGCCTTCATTTTGCAGAAGGATCTGGTGGAGTTCGAACAGGCCTTGGCGAGCTACACGGGTGCCAAGTACGCGATTGGCGTGGCCAACGCCACTGACGCGCTGGAAATGGGGTTCGTTGCGGGCGGCCTCCAGCCCGGCGCTGAAGTGATCATCAGTTCGCACACAATGATGGCAACCGCGTCTGCGGTTCACGTCGCTGGCGGCGTGCCGGTGCCCGTTGAGGTGGGTTCAGACCGGTGTATTGATCTGGAATCGATCGAGGCTGCCATCACTCCCCGGACGCGAGCCATTTGTCCGACACAACTCAATGGTCGCACTTGCGATATGGACCGGCTGACGAAGATCGCCCAAGCGCACCATCTGGATATCTATGAGGATTCCGCCCAAGCGCTTGGTTCGAAATTTAACGGGCGCTCGGCGGGTACGTTCGGTAAGACCGGTTGCCTGAGCTTTTACCCAGCAAAGGTCCTTGGGTGCTTCGGAGACGGTGGGGCCGTCCTCACGAATGATGATGAAATTTATCGGAAGATTTTACTCCTGCGTGACCACGGTCGCAATGCAGAGGGTGAGGTCGAATTCTGGGCACGGAACAGCCGGCTTGATAATCTTCAGGCCGCGTTCCTCAACCTGCAATTCAAGGATTATCCGAAGGTCGTAACCCGTCGCCGCGTCATTGCTGCACTATACCAGCAGCGGCTTGGAGACTGTTCTCGAATCCAGCTGCCTCCTCATCCGGATAGCAATCCAAAGCACTTCGACATCTACCAGAACTACGAGATCGAAGCTGATAAGCGCGACGAGTTGCGGGTATTTCTGAAGGAACAAGGCGTCGGCACTTTGATCCAGTGGGGCGGCCGACCAGTCCATCAGTTCTCGAAACTCGGGTTTACCCAGTGCTTGCCGAAGACGGACAACTTCTTCAAGCGTTGCATCATGCTCCCCTTGAATATGTCGATGACTGATGACGATCTGCACTATGTCTGCGATCGTGTCCTCGATTTCTATCGCACGCGCTGACCCTGCGTAATGGCTACAACACACGAATTGGCTAAAAAGGTGCGCTTGCATACGCTACGTATGACCAGTCGCGGCGGGAGTTCGCATATTGGAGCAGCCTTCAGTATTGCCGACATTCTTGCGGTGCTTTATGGTGAGTTGATGCGGCACGATCCTCGTCGGCCCGGTTGGGCCGAGAGGGACCGTTTTATTCTCAGCAAAGGACACGCCGGAGTTGCCGTCTACGCGACTTTAGCCGAAGTCGGCTACTTCCCAGTGGATATGCTGAGTCAGCATTATCAGGATGGTTCGGTACTTTCGGGCCACGTCAGTCACAAAGGTATCCCGGGAGTCGAGCTGTCGACCGGTAGCCTGGGGCATGGTCTTGGAG
>Ga0163148_10001106_pt1 | contig 35838 bp, 30 predicted proteins | sample OliLakLV19MP7P2_FD_148606 | JGI IMG/M metagenome (GOLD analysis project Ga0163148, IMG submission 148606) | Freshwater microbial mat bacterial communities from Lake Vanda, McMurdo Dry Valleys, Antarctica- Oligotrophic Lake LV.19.MP7.P2 | ecosystem: Environmental > Aquatic > Freshwater > Lake >... | reverse complement strand
GCCGTACAGATCGTTGCCCGCGACGACGTGGTCGCCCGGCACGAGGCGATCCATCAGCCCGTTCGTCGCCGCGAGCCCCGACGCGAACCCGAGCGCCCACGCGCCGCTCTCGAGGCTCGCCAAGTTCTCCTCGAGCGCGGTGCGCGTCGGATTGCTCGTGCGCGAGTACTCGTACCCGCCGCGCGGAACGGCCGGCGCGTCCTGCTTGTACGTGCTCGTCAAGTAGACGGGCGTCATGACCGCACCATTGCGCGGATCGGGTTCCTGACCCGCATGAATCGCGCGGGTTTCGAAGCGGGTCTTCTCTGGGTCGATGTCGGACATGCGCGCAGCGTAGCGGAGGAAGCGCCGGTCTGCTCTCGGTCCTGCGTACGGAGTCGGATCGAAGCTTCGTTCCCGGCGTACACCAGGACGCGTCGCCCCGACCTGTGCGGAATCCCCGCCGAGAGGAGCACGCCGGCGACGTCGTCGAACCGTCTCGGCCACCGGCGTGCGGGTCGCCTCGATCTCGATCAGCACCGGATCGGCGAGTGTGTCTCGCTCACGTCGGCGAGATCGGGGGGGTGGCTCGGTCCAGCGCCTGGCGGTCCTATCCGCCTACGGCACCCAGGTCGCGAGCAAGCCCGAGCTCAGGTTGAACGTCGAAGCCGTGCAGAACACGGCCGCGTTGCGATACCAAATTTGATACGCACGCACATCGCCGCCCGCGAGCCCGGTCTTCGGCAGCGTGACGCTCGAGCTTCCGAACCCGTTGTTCGTCACGGTCGCGATGCGCGCGACCGCGCCGCCCGCGCAGCGCAGTCCGTCGCCGAACGCTGCACCCTCGCCGGAGCCGACGACACCGGTGCCTTGAAAGTACAACGCCGACGTGTTCGGCGGCATGTTCTGTCCGAGTGCCGAGCACGGCGCGCCACCGAGGCTCGCGGCTCCCGACAACACGCACGAAGCACCGAAGCCCGTCGAGTTCGCGCAGCCGAGTATCCAGTCGTTGCCGCACGGGCAGCGATTCCCGTTCATCCGGAATCCATAGCAGAACGAAGTTCCGGGGCCGGACGAGTCGGGGATGAGGAAGGGCGCGGCCAGGATGTCGCGATCAGTGCCGATCGTTCCACCCAGGTTTTCAGTCGAGTTCCACGCCGCCAGCCAGTGACCGTGCGTGTCCACCGCCAGGCGCGGCTCGGAATCGGCGCCGACATCGGTCGCACCGTTCGTGTTGACGAGCGACGGCGCGGTCCAGGTGAGCCCGAGATCGTCGCTGCGCGCGCCCCGGATGTCGTACTCCGTCGGCGGCGAGGGCCCGCGCTGCCAGGCGACGATGAAGTGGCCCTTCTGATCGGCGACGACATCGGGGAAGTTGTCGTTGTTCTCGAGCCCGTTCTGGTCCGTCGCCGCGTCCGTGTTCACGAGAGCCGCCGTACTCCACGTGGCGCCGCCGTTCGTGCTGCGCGCCGAGAAGACATCGTTGTCGATGCCGATCGTGCCGCCGAGGGAGTTCGTCGACTGCCAGACGACGATTCAGGTGCCGCTGAGACGGTCGACGGCGATCGTGGGCGAGAGATCGCTCGCCGTGCCGTCGCTCGCGGCCGTCGAATTGACCAGCGTCGGCGCGCTCCATGTGGCGCCGTCGTCGGTCGAGCGCGCGCTGAAGATGTCGTTGTCCGTGCCGATCGTTCCGCCCATGTTCTCCGTCGATTGCCAGACGGCGACCCATGTGCCGATGCCGTCCGTCGCCAGGCGCGGATGGAGATCTTGGCCGATGTCCGTAGCGCCGTTCGTGTTCAAGAACGCGACCGGCGACCAGACGTTGCTCCCATTGATGCTGCGTGAAAAGCAGATGTCCCATTCGGGATCACCGGAGTTGCGCTGCCACGCGCACACATAAGTGTTGCCGGCGTTCACGATGCACGGCTCGCGATCGTCCTTGTTGTCGCCGGGGAAATCGTTGTTGATCGGGCCGTTCTGCGAGAACACTCCCGGAGTCGCGCTCGCGGCGCCCCAGTAGATGTCATGCTCACCCGCCGTTTGGAGCCGGTCCGAGGCGTACGCGAACCGCCAGAAGATCGCGTTCGACGTGATGGACGGCTCGCGATCGTCGTCGGCTCCGTCCGTGGCGAAGATCGCCTGCGCGGCTCCGATCGTCAGCCATGTCGTGCCGTTGTCGAAGCTCCTCGCGAAGTGGATGTCGCGATCCCCACCCGTGCCCGGCGTGGGGTCGATCGCGCTGTAGAAGGCCACGAAGAGCCCATCCCCGCCGACGCCGAGGGCCACGCCGTCGTCGTTGGTCGTGTCGCTCGTCCCGGGCGCGTTGACGAGCCGAGGCGGAGCGAGCAGGGGTGCGATTTGAGCGCTCGCGGGCCAGGCAGCGAAGGCGAGGATCGCGGTGGACAGGATCAGGGGCTGCATGTGCATGTGGGTGGAGTTGGGAGCGCGTCGAGGGCGCTTCACCACGGGATGTCCCGCGCTGGTGCGCATCTTTCACGAGATCCAGCGGGAGGTACGGAGGTACGGAGTCAGGCTCCCCTCCGCCGTTCTCCCGCCGCTTTGCGCCCTGCCGCGCTACTTCCCGCCCTCGCACTCGACTCACGACCTCTCCAGCCAGAGGTACGGAGTCAGGCTCCCCTCCGCCGTTCTCCCGCCGCCTTGCGCCCTGCCGCGCTACCTCCCGCCGCTTCACCACGGGATGTCCCGCGCTGGTGCGCATCTTTCACGAGATCCAGCGGGAGGTACGGAGGTACGGAGTCAGGCTCCCCTCCGCCGTTCTCCCGCCGCCTTGCGCCCTGCCGCGCTACCTCCCGCCCTCGCACTCGACTCACGACCTCTCCAGCCAGAGCGGCTCACTCCAGCGTGCGTACCCATGGGCGTCGCGGTGCTGGCGCGCGGGACTGCGCGAACTCGCGTGGAGAGGGCGAGAGCGGCGGAGGAGAGCCTGACTCCGTACCACGCGGAGTCAGGCTCCCCTCCGCCGTTCTCGACCTCGTCCTGCACCGTCCCGCGTTAAGAGGTACGGAGTCAGGCTCTCCTCCGCCGTTCTCGGCCTCGTCTTGCACCGTCCCGCGCTACGCCACGCCCCAGCCGCCGCCATGCTGAACCGCGCCGACCCCGACGCTGTCGCGCGCTCCGTAGCAGCAAGCGATCGCCTCGGCTCCGATCGCGGACACGGTCGGACCGTACTCCTCGACCTCGTCCAGCGCCCGCCGATGGAGTCGGTACGCCCGGATCGCGCCCTGCTCCGCCGTGCCGATCGCGTGCCCGATCTCCACCCACGTGGCCGCGCACAATTCGCGGAGCAGTCCAGCCTCCGCGAGCCTCCATCCGTCGGATCGGATCCGCGAGAGTTCGACGGACCAGTCAGCGGACCGCACCCGGCGCGCTCGCACGATCTCGACGACCCGCGCCGCATCACACACCGGCAGATCGATGCGCGTCTGGTCCGCGAGCCGCGCCTTGCGCCGCATCCACTCCAGCACGCGCTCGGGCGTCGCCCCGAGCAGGTCGTCGAGCGGATCGCGACCTCCCGCCGGCACCTCGATGCGCCGCTCCACGACGCTTGCGAGCGACGGCGAGCCCGGCGCGCCGAAGCACATGGCGTAGCGCGACGGCTCGTACGCGATTGTCCCAGTTCGCGCTCGGACCTCGCCCTCGACCCACGACCTCGCGAGCCACAGCGGCCCGCGCGAGCGCGCATACGCCCGCGCGCTGCCGTGCGGATACAGCGCCGCGTCCGGCACGAGGCGCGCGAGGACCGCGTTCTCGTCGATGTAGCGCACGAGGAGGCGGCGGTACTCCAGGGACTCGACCAGCCGCGATCGAAAACGGCCGCGGAAGAGGGATCCATCGCGCTTGCGCCCGCGGTTGAACCAGCGGACGTATTCGTTCTGGATGCGTCGCATCGCGTAGGAGAGGCCTCGCTCGCGACTCTCGACGAGCAGGTGAAAGTGGGTCGTGAGCACGCAATACGCGTGGACCGCGATCCACCCCGCCCGCGCCGCTCGCGCGACGCGTGAGAGGAAGTAGCGGACGTCGCGGTCGTTCTCGAAGACGGTGCGGCGGGCGATGCCGCGGTTCATGACGTGGTGCCAGTCGCCGGGGGCGTCGTAGCGCGGTGAGCGGGGCATGAGGTCCTCCCGAAGCAGGACGCGCGGTGGGGCGCGCGGTTGCGGGTGACTTCAAGAAACCTGCGGAGAGTGGGAGAACGGCGGAGGAGAGCCTGACTCCGTACTCACGACCCGTGTGCTCGGCTCGGGACGTCACGATGATCACCGCCTACCTCGACAAGGCTCTCGCTCGCGCGCGCTACGAAGTGCTGGAGGACGGCACGTTCTGCGCGACCGTTCCGGGCCTGCGGGGCGTCGTCGCGCTCGGCCGCGGCGTCGAAGAGTGTCGTCGGCAACTCGCCGAAGTCGTCGAGGAGTGGATTCTCGTCCGCGTCGCACGCGAGCTCGACGTGCCGAAGCTCGGGGGCATCGCGATCAAGGTCCGGCGAGCGGGCTGATGCCGCCGTTCTCGCGCCGCGTAGGTGCGTTATGCTCGGTGGCGGCGCCGAGAACGGCGGAGGGAGACTGGCGCCGTACCCCGGTCTGCCGGATTCCCTTCCACGCCTCGCCGGGCCGCGCACCATGGGGAGGTCGGTCGCGTGGACAATCGAGGTCCTCGTCGAAAGCGTCGCCTGGCCGTGGCCGCGATCTCATGCACAGCAGGAGAACTCTCTCATGTCATTCCTTCCCTTGAGCACACTCGGCCTGATCATCCTCGGAGCTTTCGGCGGCCAAGCGCCGGTCCACACCGGCACGCGCGTCGTGGCCGGTCCGCCGATTCCGTACGTCCCCTGTCCATTCGTCGGCGCCAGCCACGCGATGTCCTTCGTGGCGGGCGCGTCGACGGTCAACACGTTCGTCACGACGGCCGATCCCGAGACACGACGATTCATCGTGTACGTGCCGAGCACGTATTCGGTCGCGCTTGCTCCCTATCCGGTCGTGTTCATGCTGCACGGAACCGGACAGACAGCGCAGATCGCCCTGAACAACACCACCTGGAATCAGGCGGCCGAAGTGCTCGGGTTCATCGCCGTGTATCCGCAGGCACTGCCCTACCTGCTCCTGGACGGCACCGTGCGGACGAAGTGGCACACGGACGAAGTCGCGGCATCGGTCGTCGATCCCTCCGAGCTGCCCATGTCGGACGACGTTCTGTTTCTGCGCGAGCTGCACAACACACTGGGCGCGTATCTCGACATCGATTGCGAGCGCATCTACGCAACGGGCTTTTCGAACGGCGGCGCGTTCGTCAAGACCAAGATCCACGTCGATCTCGCGGACATCTTCGCTGCGACGACATCGTCGGGCGGAATCGGAGTCGGGGGCGGGACGGCGTCGCAGTACTTCCCCGCGAACGGCACCGACTTCCGACCCCATTTCGAGGTCGTCGGCACGCTCGACGACAAGAAGCGCGACAACTGCATCGCCGCCGGCGATTTGCAGCCGGGCGACATCCTCCCGCGTCACGTGGCGGATGTCCTGGCGACTCCGTGCATGTGGGATCCACTCCAGCTCTACACCGACGCGCTGGGGCTCGACGTTTCGGCCTATTCCACGCTCGAGACTCCAGCCCTCACGCAGTTCATCTGGAACACGACCGTGATGGGAACCGGTCCCCGCGAGTACCGCTTCCGCATCCTGCCGAACATGACGCACGAGTACCCGAGTGGCACGAACTACCCGACGGACTACGTGCCGATCTTCTACAGCTGGCTGAGCCAGTACACGCGCTGACTCCGTACTACGCGAGCCGAGCGAGCGCCGCTTCTCCCCAGGCCGCCCGGAGCACCTCACGCGCGGCCAGCACGCTCGCCGCGGGCACGACGACGGCGTGGATGACGTTCGGCGGCGCGAATGGTCGCGGGAGATCTGGGATTTGTTGGCGAGGGTTGCGGTGGCGGGGGGAGAACGGCGGAGGCGAGCCGGGCTCGGTACTCCCGCACTGCACGCGCGAGCCGCGAGAGGAAGAACCGGACGTCGCGCTGGTTCTCGAACACCCTGCGCCGCGCGATGCTGCGGTTCAGGACGTGATGTCACACGCCCGGCCCGTCGTGACGTGGTGTTCGGCCCATGCGCTCCCTCATGTTCGATGACGTTCGGCGGCGCGAATGGTCGCGGGAGATCTGGGAGTTGTTGACGAGGGTTGCGGTTGTGGGGGGAGAACGGCGGAGGCGAGCCGGGCTCGGTACTCCGGTACTCCCGCCGTGGCGAGAACGGCGGAGTGGAGCCTGACTCCGTACCTCCGTCAGACGATCGGCTCGCCCGCTCGATCCGTAGCCTTCTCGTCGAGGAGGCGGCCCGCGATCCAATCGAACGCGTCGAGCCGATTCCACGGCAGCATCAGGCCTCGACTCGTGGCGATCGTCTCGTCGCCTGCGTACACGACGACTTTGCGCAGGCGTTTGTGCCCAAGAATGCTCCCTTCGATTGCGCGCTGATAGCGATCCAAGGACGCGAACGCATCGAGATTCGGGGTCCGCGAGGACTTCACCTCGACGGCCACGAGCTCATCCGCGTCTTCGATCACGAGGTCGACCTCCAGCCCGCCGCGATCGCGGTAGAAGAAGACCCCGTCGCGTCGGCCGCGATGAATGCGCTGCTTGACGATCTCGCCCACGACCCAGCTCTCGAAGATCGAGCCGCGCAGTGGATGCGGTTCGAGCTGAGCTTCCTCGCGGATCCGGAGCAGGTGACACGCGAGTCCCGAGTCGTAGAAGTGGAGCTTCGGCGCGCGCGTGACGCGCTTGTTGACGTTGGGGAGCTGCGGACGAAGCAGGAAGATGGTGAAGCTCGTCTCCAGCACCGAGATCCACGAACGAATCGTGCTGGGCGAAACCCCGACGTCCGACGCCAGCGAGCTGATATTGAGGACCTGCGCGGTACGGCCCGCGGCGAGCTGGAGGAAGGCGTGGAAGGTCGAGAGATCCCCGACACGCAGAAGGTCGCGGACATCACGATCCAAGTAGGTCGCGACGTAATCCGCGAGCCACTCCGACGGCGCGAGCTTCAGCTCGTGGATGCGCGGGAAGGCTCCCTCGAGGAGCGTCGCGAGCGACGACCTCAGCGCATTCGGGTAGGCGCGCAACTCGCTGAGCTCGAACGGCAGCAGATGGAAGATCGCCGTCCGCCCCGCCAGTGATTGCGACAGCTCGCGCAGGAGCAAGAAATGTTGCGAGCCCGTCAGAATCCACTCGCCCGGACGCGCGCTCCGGTCGCTGCGCACTTGGAGGTACGAGAAGAGGTCCGGCGCGCGCTGGACTTCGTCGAGCACGGCGCCGTCGGGAAACGACTCCAGGAAGGCGAGCGGATCCCGAGTCGCTCGCTGCCGGACGGCCCCGTCCTCGAGGGTCGCGTACGGCTTGTCCGCGAAGACCGCGCGGCACAAGGTCGTCTTCCCCGACTGGCGCGGCCCCGTCAGGGTGACGATCGGCATCTGCGAGGCGCCGAGCCGGAGCCGGGGTTCGAGAGTGCGCCGGGTGGACACGCGTCTAGCCTACGCTGCGCGCGGCAGATCGGCAATTGCATCGCCGTTCTGCCCGAACGGCCCCAAACCCTTGGCGGGCCTTGGGTTCAACTGTGCCCGCTCCCCGAAAGCGGCCGTTTTAGGGGCTGCCCACCGCGGTTCGGAGGCGCCGATACGAGGCTCCGCAGGCCAGGACCGAGCGCTCGGTCCTGGCCTGCGGGACCGTCTCGATCGAGGCAGCGCCTGACTGCACGCGCGCCTGACTGCACGCGCGCCTGACTGCACGCAAGGTGGGCTGCGTAGAGTTCGCCCCAACGCAAGTCCGCTTGCGTTGGGGCGTGCACGCAGGCCGCGACCGCACGCGCCAACCCCGGCGTCGTGGGAACCGCTGGCGACCCTCGCCTTGGACGCGGCCTGCGAGGCGACGCTCTTGGCCGCCGTCCTGGACGCGGACGAAGCGCAGGGTTCGGGGATCGTGTGGCTCACGTTCCTGGGTGGAGGCGCCTTCAAGAATCCCAAGCTGTGGATCGCGTCGGCGATCGGGAGAGCCTTGAGGCGCTGCGAAGGCCTGGACCTCGATGTACGCGTCGCTCACTTCGGGAGGCTCGACCGGGACATGCAGGCGGCGATCGAGTTGGCGAGGGAGCGAGCGGTCTGAATTCCATGTGTGCCGCGGACGCCGTGCGGGTCCTGATCCATGCCGAGGACGAGCGCGGCTGTCGGGCCTGCGGTCGTGGCCCGCTCGGTGCCGAGATGCACGACCGGTTCCTGGTCGCGCGGGTGCGGAGTCAGTTCTTCGCTGCCGTTCTCGCATACGCCGGAACTGCGCGTGGTCAAGCGCCTGGGGTCTCCCACAGCGCGCGTAGTGGCACGCCGTACAGGCCCGCGCCGAAAGAGATGGTCGCGCTCCCGTCGTAGAGCACGACCCCGGACGTGAAGCGACTCCCAGCGGCGGCTCGCAGCTTGCGCAGTCCGCGCAGGTCGCCTTCCGTCACCGTGGCGGCCGCCTTCACTTCGACGCCAGCCACGGCCGACGGACCCTGCTCCAGCACGATGTCCACCTCGAAGTCGTCGCGATCTCGGAAGTGGAAGAAGTCGATCGGCGTCGGACGCCAACTCGACTGTCGGCGAAGCTCCTGGAGCACGAACGTCTCCAGCATCGGTCCGAGTCTCGTCCGGTCCTTGTCGAGTGCGACAGCGCCGATTCCGAGCAGCGCGCACGCCACTCCGGTGTCGCCCACGTGGAGCTTCGGACGCTTCACCATCCGGCTCAGGCTGTTCGTGTGCCAGGCGGGCAACCGCTCGAGCAGGAACACGCGTTCGAGCAGCGTGACGTAGGCGTGGATGGTCTGACGCGTGACCTGGAACGGGCCTGAGAGGTCCAGCGCGTTGAGTCGACCCCCGATTGCCCCGTTGGCAATGCAAGCCTGCGATCGTCGACCGAGGCCAGTGGCCCAGGATTCAGGTCAGGATCCCGCTCGCCGCGTGCCAGGGCACGCGCTCGACGCCCGCGGATGTCGACGCTTCCGCCCCGGCGTACACCAAGACGCGTCGCACGGATCGAGGCGGGATCTCCGCCCCTTGGAGCACGCTCGCGACCTCGTCGAGGCTCCGCGCCGTGTCGGCCAGCGGTGTGCGCGTCGCCTTGATCTCGATGAGCACTGGATCGAGCGGATCGTCGACGAGCACATCGACCTCGCGCCCGGACTGGTCGCGGTAGAAACACAGGTCGCTGCGCCGTCCGCGGTGCAGCCTGGCCTTCACGAGTTCCGAGACGACGAGGTTCTCGAAGATCGCCCCGCGCAGCGGATGGACCGCGAGCTGCTCAGCCGTCCAAACGCCGAGCAGCCGGCAGAGCAGGCCGACGTCGTGGAAGTACAGCTTGGTGCTCTTGGTCAGACGCTTGTTGACGTTGCGGAAGTACGGTCGGAGTTGGAACACGACGAAGCTCGCCTCGAGCACGGAGATCCAGGCCTTCGCCGTCTTGTTCGTGACGCCGGCTTCGGTGCCGAGGTTCGTGAGGTTCAGGAGCTGCCCCGCGCGACCGGCGCACAGGCCGAGGAACGTCTGGAAGGCTCCCAGGTCGCCGACGTTCAGCACCTGACGAACATCGCGCTCGACATAGGTCGTGACGTAGTCGTCGAGCCACGCCACAGGATCGAGCCCGCGATCGTGGATGCGCGGATAGCCGCCGATCCACGCGGCGGACTCCGGCTCGGCCGCGCGCGCGGCCCCGAGTTCCTCGAGGGACAGCGGGAGCAGCGTGAGCAGGGACACGCGACCCGCCAAGGACTGCGAGATCGAGGAGAGCATGGAGAAGTGCTGCGACCCGGTCAGGATCCAGCGGCCGGGCTCAGGGCTCCGGTCGGCGTCGATCTGCAGTTCGGAGAAGAGCGCGGGCGCACGCTGCGCCTCGTCGAGGACCGCGCCAGCGGGGAAGCGCGCGAGGAAACCGACGGGATCGCGCAGAGCGGATTCGCGCGCCTCATGGGCTTCCAGTGAGACGAGGGGCTTGTGCGCGAAGAGGCTCGCGCAGAGCGTCGACTTGCCGGCCTGCCGCGGACCCAGGACGGCCACGATGGGCAGTTCCTTCGCGCGCGCGAGGGCGACGGAGTCGAGGGTGCGGGGGAAGCGCATGGAGCCAGTCTGACAGATCGGGACTCAGACTCCCAAACTGTCGGCGTATTCGCAAGTGGCTCCTGGGGTGTCACTTGCGACGTACGGAGTCAGGCTCTCCTCCGCCGTTCTCCCCCTCGTTTCGCACCCTCCCGCGCTACGCCGTGCGCCACCCGCCGCCAGCCGGGACCACGCCCACCCCGACAGTGTCGCGCGCTCCGTAGCAGCCCGCGATCGCCTCCGCCCCGATTGCGGACACGGTCGGTCCGAGGTACGGAGTCAGGCTCCCCTCCGCCGTTCTCGACCTCGTCCTGCACCGTCCCGCGTTACGCCAAGGTACGGAGTCAGGCTCCCCTCCGCCGTTCTCGACCTCGTCCTGCACCGTCCCGCGTTACGCCATGCTCCAGCCGCCGCCAGCCTGAACCGCGCCCACCCCGACGGTGTCGCGAGCTCCGTAGCAGCTCGCGATCGCCTCCGCCCCGATCGCGGACACGGTCGGTCCGTACCCCTCGACCTCGTCCAGCGCCCGCCGATGGAGTCGGTACGCGCGGATCGCGCCCTGCTCCGCCGTGCCGATCGCGTGCCCGATCTCCGCCCACGTGGCCGCGCACAATTCGCGGAGCAGTCCAGCCTCCGCGAGCCTCCATCCGTCGGATCGGATCCGCGAGAGTTCGACGGACCAGTCAGCGGACCTCGCCCGGCAGGCTCGCACGAGCTCGACGACTCGCGCCGCATCGCACACCGGCAGATCGATGCGCGTCTGGTCCGCGAGCCGCGCCTTGCGCCGCATCCACTCGAGCACGCGCTCGGGCGTCGCCCCGAGCAGGTCGCCGAGCGGATCGCGACCTCCCGCCGGCGCCTCGATGCGCCGCTCCACGACGCTTGCGAGCGACGGCGAACCCGGGGCGCCGAAGCACGCCGCGTAGTGAGACGGGTCGTACGCGCGTGTCCCAGTTCGCGCTCGGACCTCGCCCTCGACCCACGACCTCGCGAGCCACAACGGCCTGCGCGAGCGCGCATACGCCCGCGCGCTGCCGTGCGGATACAGCGCCGCGTCCGGCACCAGGCGCGCGAGGACCGCGTTCTCGTCGATGTAGCGCACGAGGACGCGGCGGTACTCCAGGGACTCGACCGGGCGCGATCGAAAACGGCCGCGAAAAAGGGCTCCATCGCGCTTGCGCCCGCGGTTGAACCAGCGGACGTATTCGTTCTGGATGCGCCGCATCGCGTAGGAGAGGCCGCGCTCGCGACTCTCGACGAGCAGGTGGAAGTGGGTCGTGAGCACGCAATACGCGTGGACCGCGATCCACCCGGCCCGCGCCGCTCGCGCGACGCGTGAGAGGAAGTAGCGGACGTCGCGGTCGTTCTCGAAGACGGTGCGGCGGGCGACGCCGCGGTTCATGACGTGGTGCCAGTCGCCGGGGGCGTCGTGGCGCGGTAGGCGGGGCATGTGGTCCTCCGGAAGCAGGACGCGCGGCGGGGCGCGCGGTTGCAGGGGACTTCAAGAAATACTGCGGAGATTGGGAGAACGGCGGAGGAGAGCCGGACTCCGTCTTCCGTACTTTAGCTTGGTACTTGCGCGGTCAGGCGTAGGCGAAAGCGGCGGAGGAGAGCCTGACTCCGTACTTCTGGATGCGCCGCATCGCGTAGGAGAGGCCGCGCTCGCGACTCTCGACGAGCAGGTGGAAGTGGGTCGTGAGCACGCAATACGCGTGGACCGCGATCCACCCGGCCCGCGCCGCTCGCGCGACGCGTGAGAGGAAGTAGCGGACGTCGCGGTCGTTCTCGAAGACGGTGCGGCGGGCGACGCCGCGGTTCATGACGTGGTGCCAGTCGCCGGGGGCGTCGTGGCGCGGTAGGCGGGGCATGTGGTCCTCCGGAAGCAGGACGCGCGGCGGGGCGCGCGGTTGCAGGGGACTTCAAGAAATACTGCGGAGATTGGGAGAACGGCGGAGGAGAGCCGGACTCCATCTTCCGTACTTTAGCTTGGTACTTGCGCGGTCAGGCGTAGGCGAAAGCGGCGGAGGAGAGCCTGACTCCGTACTTCGGTACTTGCGCGGTCAGGCGTAGGCGAAAGCGGCGGAGGAGAGCCTGACTCCGTACTCTGACTCCGTACTCCCGTACTCCGGCCGGCACGATCGCATCCTGGTAGTGAACGACGCAGGTCAAGTGCGGCACTTCGTTCACGGTGTAGAAATGCTCGCGGAACGCGACGATTTCCTTGTCACGGGCGAAGTCGACGAGCGGCGTGTCGTCGAAGCCACCCAACGTAGCGGAGTAGCGGAACGTTTGGATTTTGACGCGCATGGGAGCAGGCGAGGGACTCGCTGGGACCTCTCGGGTCCCTGACCCCACCCCCCACCCCTGCTCCACCAGAATCCGAAGAAAATGACCCAGCTGGACGCAACTTGCAACTGCACCGGCGCTCGGCCTGCGCTGGCGGCTGCGCACGCCGCTTCGGCCGGGCGCCTCGCAACTCACACACGCGTCGATTCGGACGGGTGAAGTGGTGAAGATCTAAGGCGTGATGCCCCTGGCGGGACGCAGGCCGTAGTCGACGAAGCGGTAGTCCGGCGTGCCGCCGCTCCGGGACGACGAGGGCGCGAACGCGGCCCCGTACCAGTTCCTGCCGCCGCGGCTCACGCGGAACGCGGCGGCGGGAACATCCAGCAAGCCATCACCCGATCGGCGCTGGCCGTCATCCCCACCATCTTGGCACCACTCCCACGCATTCCCGTGCACATCGTGCAGGCCGAACGTGTTGCCGCGCCGCTCGCCAATGGGCTTGCGCCCTCCGTAGGATTGATCGTCAGGCGTGAAATCGATGTTCGCCGCGTCGCGCAGATCCTCCGCGTTGTCGCTCGGCCACCATGTGGTCTTCGAGCCGGCCCTGCAGCCGTACTCCCACTGCGCTTCGCTCGGCAGGCGCAGCCAGCCCGTCCGCGGGAGTGCCACTTGGCAGTCGTCCCAACTCAAGTCCGTCGCCGGGTCCAGGGCCGCGGACTCTTCACGATGGCCACGTTGGAAACCCCCGATCCGCGTCCACTGCGCCACGGTCATCTCGTACTTCGACGCGCAGAACGGATCGAGATCGACCTCGGTCAGGGAGACGAGTTGGTCGTCCGACTCGTTCGCCGCGACGGGCACGCGGCCACCAGGTAGCAGCACCAAGACGAGACCCATCTCCGGATCCAGCACGATGCGCCGAGTCGCTGGATCGCGCTGCGCCGGCCGACCCGTGGCGAGGTGCGCGAACTCCCACAGGCCGGAATCGGGGTCGGGTCCGATCGGCAGTAGACCGAGTTGCGGCGTGAGTCGGCCGCCCGGCCACGCCGAGCCGCGGTAGTGCTCGCTGCTCGTGACCGCTGCGATCGCCTCTGCCCACGCGTGCCGCGCGGGCTCGTCGAGAACGGTGGCGCGCGCGATCTCGAGTTGGGCCTCCAGCCGAACACGGCCCGTCTCGAGCCGCTCGAGAGTCGTGTGCCAATAGGCCTTGACGCGATCGTCGAAGCGCCAAGTACGCGTTTCCGAAACGATCCTGTCGAGCTGCTGCAGGTCGCTTGCCATCCGCGCCGTCAGCTCGGCTTCCTTCGCGCGGGAATCGGGTTCGCGCCACCGACCGATTTCCGCGAGCAGGCGGTCGTGGTGCCCGCGGTACTCCGCCTTCGCGTCATCCGACGCTTCAGTGACCGCCGTCCGGCTCTCGGACTCCGCCTCCGGCAAACGTCCGCAGCGATAGAGCGCCCACCCGAGCGTGTCTCGAATCTGCGCTGTTTCCGCCGGACCTGCCGCGGCCAGCGCTCGACGAGCCAGCAGCAGTCCGCGGACTTCGCCACCGTACTGAATCGCATCCGGGTCGACGTCCACGAGCTTCCAAGCACGCTCGTTCAGCTCGGAAGCGCTCGTCGGCAGCCGCTCCTTCGCGAGCTTCGCTTCCACCTCGGGTTCCGAGGGGAACTGCGCTTCGCCCAGCATCCGGCGACGCCACTGGAGTTCATCGCGGAGGCGCTCGAACTCCGCCCAGCGTGGATGGGATCGGCGATCCGACTCGATCTCCGCCGCCGTCGCGGGCCGAGCGTGCGGGCGCACTTTGGTCAGTTCGGTGGGCACGTCGAGCAGTCCGGGCTTGCGCGGCCTGCCGCTCGCGGGATCGGCGGGAACGCCGTTCAAGAGCTTCTCGGCGTCCTCGATCCACCACTCGTACGCCGGACGCGGCTGCGACCGCGCGTACGTGTACACGTCGTCATCGAGCGTCTCGAAGTTTTCCAACTCCGGCAGCAGCGCGCTCAACTGGGCTTCCCGCTCGCGAACGTTCGCCTCCTGCCTCAAGAGCGACTCGCGCGCAGTCGCCTGCCGCGCCTCTTCCGCCGCCTGCCGCGCGGACCACATCCCGTAGCCCGCGGCGGCCGCGAGCAGCACCAGGGCGCCGAGCACGGAGCGCTCGACACGCTTGCGTCTGCGCACAGATGCGCGCGAAGCGACCAGGAACGCCCGCCCGCGCTCGTCGAGGTCGAGGCGCCCCGACGCCAGTAGTTCCTCGCCGCGCCGCAAGTTCGAGGTCGCGTCGCTCCACAACTCACGTCCGCCGCCGCTCGCTCGCCATGCGCTCGACGCGACCTCGATCACGCTGCGCAGCTCGAGCACCTCGCGTTCCGAAGCCAGGAGGTGCGCGAGCCGCGGCCAAGCGACGAGCAGGCGCTCGTGCGCGACCTCGACGGTCTCTGCACCGGCAGCGCCGTCGAGCACCACGAGACGTCGCGCCACGAACGGTGCGACGGTCGCGCGCACGTCGTCCGCGCTCGTCGCAAGCTCCGAGGCCAGCGCATCGAGCTTCACTCGACGCCGCGTGAAACGCTCACCCTCGTCGCTCGTCGCGAGCGCGCGGAACAATCGGTCTACGCGCCGACCCGCCTCGGCCGAACCCGCACCGACCGAGCTCGCACCGACCGAGCTCGCACCGGCCGAGCTCGCACCGGCCGAACTCGCACCGGCCGAGCTCGCACCGGCCGAACTCGCACCGGCCGAGCTCGCGCCGGCCGAACTCGCACCGGCCGAACTCGCACCGACCGAGCTCGCACCGACCGAGCTCGCGCCGAGTTCCGCCAACGCAGCCTCCGCCTGGCGCTCCAACGCTCCCGCCACGCGCCCCGCGTCGACGTAGCCCTGCTTCGTGATCGCGCCGCCGAATCGCGCGCGCTCGCTCCACAGCGTCGTGAGCACCTGTGACAACAGCGCGAGCGATCCCGGCTCATTCGCGACGTCCGCGACGATCGTTTCAGCAAGCCCCGCCTCGACCGGCACACCGCGACCACGCAACGGCTCGACGATCACACGCGCGAGCCGCTCGCTCGGAATCGAACCGATCGGCGTCCCAGCATGTTCGAGGAACCGCCGCACGCTCTCGTGCTCGAGCAGCGGCGCGAGCAGGTCCGCGCGCGCGCTGGCGAGCACGACTCCACCGACGTCCTTCGCGGCCGCAGCCGCCGCCGCGACTAGCCCCAAGAAAGCGCGCGATTCCTCGCGATCCAGTGCGAGCGTCGCAGCCTCTTCCATCTGATCGACGACGAGCACGGGCAACGCTCCACGCGCGGCGAGTCCGCGCAAGAGATGCGCGACACCACGCTCGTGCGCAGCGTCGATGCGCGGCGGAATCGCCTCGTCGACGGTGCGCGCCCACGTCGCGGCTTCGTCGGGCGAACCTCCGCGCGCGAGCGTCAAGGCGCGGCGCAAGCTCGCGAGCGGTCGGTCTCCCGGCATGAGCACGATCGGGAGCAGCGTGCGGCCCGCGAGCGTGGCGCGCGCTCGCAGCGCCGGCACGATTCCGGCGCGGAGCCACGACGATTTGCCCGAGCCGCTCGCGCCGTACACGAACAGCGCGCCGCGCTCTTCGATCCGTGCGACGGCGGCCTCGGTCTCCTCCTCGCGACCGAAGAAAAGCGGCGCGTGCTCTTCCTCGTAAGCGAGCAAACCGCGGTACGGATCGAGGCGCAACGCAGCCGCATCGCTCGCAGTGTCGCGTTCGCTGCGCGCGCCGCGCACGAGCGATTCGAGCTCGTCGGGGGCGAGCGCGATCTGGAATTCCTGACCGCCCGCGCCTTGGTACGCGACCGTCGGCACGTGCACTTGCCGCGCGTACCAGCCGACGTGCCACTCGGCGCCGGAGTTCGTCACGGCGGCCATCGGGAAGAGCGGCACGAACAAGTCCGGCTCGCCGACGAGGTACGGGCGCGTCGAGACGAGCGGACCCCAAGCGGAGTCGGGGATCGCGCGCTGGCTCCAACTCGGGAACGTGCCGTGCAAGCGCGCGATTTCAGCTGTGCCGCCGTGGCCTTTCTTCTCGAGGCGACCGACGAGAATGAGTGACAGCGCGCCAGTCAGCGGCACGCGCTCGCAGAAGTCGACGAGGCCGGCGAGTAGCGGCTCGACGCTCGCTTCGCGGAAGGCGGGGCCGATGTCTTGGTGCGTGCTCGCCGCGGCGTTGCGGTAGTGGGGGAGCTGGTCGAGCGCTTCCTGCACGCGACGTGGACGCGGTGGGGCGTTCGGGAGTTCGGCGACGCGCGCGGCGAAGGTGCGCAGGCCGCACTCTGCGGGTAGCGGTGCGTCGAGGCCGTCGAGCGTCGTGCGGAACGCGGCCGCGACGGGGGCGTTCGATTCGCGCAGGAGGCTGGCGCAGGTGCGCGCGAGCTCGACCCAGTGGCCCATCGAGGGGCGGTCGAGCTTCGCGGCGACGGTTTCGAGCGCGGTGGAGGAGAGATTCGCGTGCCGGCACGCGGCCCACAGGGATCCCGCGAGGATGCGGATTGCTAGCTCCCACGCGACCACGAGACCCTCGTGTTGGGTCGCGCGCTCGCGGTGCATGAGCGCGCGGCCGATCGCGGGTTCGAGGGGAAGCGGGAGTCCGAGGCGTGCGAGCCGGACGTCGAGCATGGAAGACGGAAGATAGCGGAGACCGACGAGAACGCGGGAGGAGTGTAGCCAGTCGGCCTTCCGTGCCGAAGCTCGATGGCAACTGACGAGCGTTCGCTACGACCTCCGTCCCTCATGCACCAGCGAGCGCGTTCGGGGCGCCACCTGCGGCGCGAGCCGACGGTCTACTCCGCCGAAACCAAGTGTACGGAGCCAGCCTCGACTCCGCCGATCTCGCGGCTGCGGGGAATGCGGCTCGGCTCGGCCGGGGTCGAGAACGGTGCAGTGGAGCATGACCCCATACTCAGCACGAGGCTGAGCGCGGGTACCCTGCCTCGCCGTGCCCGCGACCTGGTTCGAAGCTCTGTTCGGTTTTCGCGAGGCCGCGTACGCGGAAACTCAGGGCAACTTAGCCCTGCGTGGGACGCGGCTCGTCAGTCGTGTGAACGGTCGGGAGTTCGACGTTGGCACGTTCACGACGCCGACAGTCGAGGAGTTGCGCGCGATCACGTTCGGCAAGCGCCCCGGTCGGCTGCGTGTGCGCCAAGAGGTGATCGGTGACGTGCTGGAACTGCACGGGCAGCCCCAGAACGCCGGTGCGCTCTTCCAGGTGGCGTCACAGTTCAACTGCCTCGAATTCGTCGGGCCTCAGGTCACCCCCGAGATGGGGATCACCGGATATGCCGACGACCACACGCAGGGTCCCGCATGCGCGCTGGCTGCAGCGGCCGCGACGGTCTACCGCAATTACTTCGTTCCGGTGGACGGGATCCCGGGGCAGACCGAGGACCGTCAACTCAATCTCATGGACTTGCTGGCCGAGCGACTCGGCACCGCGGGGAACCTGTTCGAAGTGCGGAACGGGTACACGCACTCGGACGCGGAGAAGCTCACCGCGCTCGGCGCAGTGCTTCGATCGAAGGAGCGTGAAGAGCTCCTCGGCTCGGTGAAGATCGGTCTCCAGCGACGAGTCCAGGTCACCTTTCGCAAGCGCTTCCTCGAACCCGATCGGCCCGCGTTCGTGTCACAAGCCTTCGCCTCGGCGGTCTCGTGCGGTTACAGCCGAGTTGCACCGGAGCTGTGGGAACCGCTGGCCACCCTCGCATTGGCTGCTGCCTACGAGGCGACGCTGTTGGCCGCCGTTCTCGACGCGGAGGCGGGAGACGGGTCGGGAATCGTCTGGCTCACGTTCCTCGGCGGAGGTGTCTTCAGGAACCCCAAGCCCTGGATCGCGTCCGCGATCGGGGGAGCATTGAGCCGATGCGAGCAAGTGGATCTCGATGTGCGGGTGGCGCACTTCGGAAAACTTGATCGCGAGATGCACGCGGCGATCGAGTCGGCGAGGTGTCGACTACCCTGATCTTGACCTTCGCTCCGCGCCGGGATCGCACGTACGCGTCGGGTAGCCGCTTGCTGCGCGGGCGAGATCGGCGGGGGAGAGCGGGGTTTCCTACCCGTTGGACCGTTGCCTGCGCGTCGGTGCAGGTTGATGAACGTGCCTGACAGCTTCATCCGATTCCACGCCGCGCGGCCGTCGTGGTAAGACTCCCCCGGACTCCGAGTTCGTCTCAAGTCCCAGACACTTCCACGATGCGTCCGGCGGACACCACTCAAGAGATTCAGGTGCGCATGGATGCGTGGCACCGCAGTCTCTCCCCAGCCGACAAGGGGGATCTACTGCGAGATGCGTGGGCGACGGCGCGTGCGCTGCAACTCGCCGGCTTGCGGGCGCGTTTCCCCGACGAGCGCGAGGAACTGCTCGAACAGCGGCTGGCCGAGCGCTGGTTGGGTACGGAACTGTTCGAGCGCGTCATGGCGCAGAAGCGGGCGCTTGGACTGGACTGACGACCCGATCGCGGCCGCCGAGGAACTCGCCGCGATCTTCGAGTCGCTCGGCGTGCGGTACCTACTCGGTGGTTCGATGGCTGCCGCCGTGTGGGGAGAGCCGCGATTCATGCGCGACGTCGACCTGGTCGTCGACCTCGCGGAACGGCACGTCGCGGCGCTTCTCTCCGCGCTGGGCGAGCGCTGGTACGTCGACGAAAAGCTCACTCGCGAAGCCATCGCGCAGCGCACCTCGTTCAACCTGATCCGCTTCACGCGCATGGTGAAGGTCGACGTCTTCGTCCCACCGGCCAGCGGTCTGCACGAGAGCAAGTCGGGACGGGGTCGGCGGGCTTCGCTGTCGCACGGCACGAACCGCTCACTCGTGGTCACGTCGCCCGAGGACATCGTGCTGCAGAAGTTGGATTGGTTCCAACGCGGCAACGAGGTCTCCGAGCAGCAGTGGCGCGACGTCGTGCCCGTGCTGCGCACGGTCGGAACCGAACTCGACGGCGCTTACCTGCGCACGTGGGCGGATGAGATGGGGCTGGAACTCCTCTTGGAGCGCGCTCGATTGGAAGCCGGACTGCAGTAGGTCGCTGGCTCGACGGTTCCGATCTCGCCTCGGCGCCTTCCGGCCGGCGCATCACGGGCGCGGCGAAGGGGCGCAGTCGAACAGAGCACTTCAGCTCTGCGCCGGACTGGCGGGCATCTCGCGCGAGGAGTGGGAGCGCGCAGGAGGCGGATCGTTGCCTGCGCGTCGGTGCGGGTGGATGGAGGTGCCTTACACCTACATCAGTCGATCTGTTCACGGCCGATGCTCGCGTCGCGCTCGAGCAGCACCTCGATGAGCAGGGGCAGCACTTCTCTGATCTGCTCGAGCCGCACTCGCGCAGCGCCCGGGTCGTGAGGTGCGGAGCCGGATCGCTGCCTCCGCGTGCGTTGGGGTTGATGGACGTGCCTGACACCTTCATCCGGTAGGCTCCCGATCTTGCTGCGCTTCGACCGAATTCTCGCTGCGCTCGCGTGCCTCGCGTTCGGCGTGTGGCTCGCGGCGACCGTGCCGGTTTCGCTGGCGATGGGGTGGGACGAGTCCATGCACGTGATGCTGCCGGCGGCGCGTCTCGTCGAGGCGTTGCGGGCGGGTGAGATCGGGCTCGCGGTCGGGGCGCTGCTCGATTGCGCGCAGTATCCGCCCGCGTGGCCGGCGGTCTTGGCGCTCGTCGAGCTTCCCGGTGGCGTCAGCGAAGGGCTGGCGCGCGCGGTGACGAGCCTCGCTTGGGCGGCGGCGCTGCTCGTCGTCGGACTGCTCGCGCGGCGCGCGGCACGCGCGAGTGGACGAACCGATCCGCGCATAGCTGCGTGGAGCGCGATGATCCTCGGCGCGCTGTGTCCGCTCGCGGCGTCGTTCGCGGGCACGTTGTTCCTCGAGGTCCCGAGCGCGCTCGCGACCGCGTTTGCGCTGTGGGCTTGGACGCGGCGCGCGGATCGGCCGCACTTGAAGCGCGAGCTCGTCGCGGGTCTCGCCGTCACGCTCGCCCTGTTCACGAAGTGGAACTACGGACTCCTCCTCGGCGCGGCGCTCGCGCTCGATTGGGCGTGCGAAGCTATCGCCGCGCAGCGAGCGGGTCGTGCGCGCGAGCTGTTCGCGAGGACGCGTTGGCTCGTCGCCATTCCGCTCCTCGCCAGTGCTTGGTGGTTCGTCCTGCCGTTGCCCGGCGGGTTCGATCAGGCGCGTGAGCATCGCGAGGCCTTCCTGGGCTTCTTGGCCGGCAACCTGATCGAAGTTCCGACCCCAGCCGCGGAACGTGTGCTCTACGTCGCGACGGGGATCGCGCCGATGGTCGTCCTCGCGATCCTCGTGCTCGTGCTCGGCGGCGTCGCGCTGCGCTGCGCGCGAACTCCCGCCGTGCGCGTGCTGGTGCTTGCGGCGGCGATGCTTCTCGGCGCGCCGCTCGCGCATCCGTTCTTCCTGGACCGCTTCCTGATCCCGGGTCTCGTGCCGTTGTTCGCGCTCGCGGGTCTCGGCTTCGAGGTCGCGACGTCGCGTGCGCGCATCGCGCGCTACGCGAGCGTCGTCGCGGTCGCTGCCGTCGTCACGGTCGCGGCTCTCGCCGCGCTGACCGCGGGCCGCGACGGACCTTGGCTCGCGGATCGCCTTGGTCTCTTGCCCGCGGCCGAGCCGGGGCGCGGGTACGTGACGCAGGTTCTGCGCGACCGCGTGACGCTCGGATCCGACCGCCGTCTGCCGAGCGGCGGGCTCGAGCGCGCGGAACACGACGCGTTGCTCGACCTCGTCGCCGCTGAAGTTCGTCCGGGCGAGCGCGTCGGTTGGATCGGCATGTCGTCCGAGATGTCGCCCGCCGCGCTCCATCTCGGATTGCGCACACGTGGTCGCGATCCGTCGTGGTTCCTCGAGCGCGCGCCGGACGACCTCGACCTGGCTTACTTCGGCGCCACCGACGACTCCGATGATCCGGGCACCGACGACTCCGAACTGCTCGCGTTCGCCGGACGCTTCGACGTGATCGTGTGGACGGACCCCATCGACTTGCGCGAGCGTCGCGAGCGCGCGTTCGCGGCGCGATCGCGCGACCGGTTGCTCGCGATTCGGCCGTCCGCAGTGCGCGAGCTCGGAATCGTCGCGATCACGCGACCGCTGCGAGGGCCGCTCGCAGTTAGGCTGTTTTCGTGTCGCAACCGACCGTGAAGACTTCGACGGGCGCCGCCGAGGCTCCCGATCCGCTGGATCGCGACGATCCGCTCCGTCTCGCGCGGCTGGAGAACTGGGCCGCGCGCGCACTGGACTTCGACGACGTGCTCGCGATCCTCGAGCGTCACGCGCCGACGTCGCTCGGATTGCGCGCCTTGCGCGCGCTCGCGCCGCTCGACGAGTCGGGTTCGCGCACGGCACTCGCGCGCGCGGCCGAAGCGGTGCTCCTCGAGCGTCACGGTGGGGGACCCAGTTTCGCGGGCGTCACGGATCCGCTGCCTCCGCTCGAAGCGGCGCGGCGCGCAGGTCGCGCTCTGGAAGACACAGCGCTCGTCCAGTTGCGGGAATTCCTCGAGGCCTCGGCGCGCATCGCCGCGTGGTTGCGTCAGGACGCGGCGGCTTCGCCAGCACTCGGTGCCCTCGCGAGCGGCATGCCGGACTTCGTGAAGCTCCTCGAGCGCATCAACACGATCCTCGACGAGCGCGGTCGCGTCCGTGATTCCGCGTCGCCGCTGCTCGAACGCTTGCGGCGCGAACTCGGTGAAGCGGGCGGCGCGATCGAGCGCGCGCTGAAGGTCATCACGGCGCGCACCGAGATCAAAGCCGTGTTGAGCGACTTCGCGACGCATCGACGCGGCGGTCGCGCGGTCCTCGCCGTGAAATCGAAGAGCCAGGGTCGTGTTCCCGGTTTGGTGCACGACCGCTCGCAGAGCGACCAAACTGTTTTCATCGAGCCGCGCGAGATCGTGGCACTCGGGAACCGTCATGCGGAGCTCGCCGCCGACGAGCGGCGCGAGTTGGAGCGCGTGCTGCTCGAGATCACGCGCGCTCTGCTCGGCCAAGAGGAGACGATCCGCGAGGCGGCCGAGCGCGTCGCGAAGCTCGAGCTGGCGCTGCTCGCCGCGCGCTACGCGCACGAGTGCGGCGGCGTCGTGCCGCGACTTTCGGGCGAGAAGGGCGCTGACATCGGGCTCGTCCTGAAGTCGGCGCGCCACCCGTTGCTCGTCGAACAGCAGCGCGCGGGGAAGCTCACGGGGGTCGTGCCGATCGATCTGCGTCTCGGCGCGGACTTCGACTTGCTCATCCTCACGGGGCCCAATACCGGCGGAAAAACGCTGGCTTTGAAGACTGCGGGGCTTGCCGCGCTGCTCGCGCGTTGCGGGATGCCCTACCCATGCAGCGAAGGCTCGGTCGTCCCGCTCTACGACGGGATCGTCGCGGACATCGGCGACGAACAGGAGATCCGCTCCAGCCTTTCGACGTTCAGCTCGCACCTCGCGCGCATCAAGAACGGACTCGCGCGAGCCACGGAGAAGACGTTGTTCCTGCTCGACGAATTGGGCACCGGCACCGATCCCGACGAGGGCGCGGCGCTGTCCGAGGCGATCCTCGAGGAGCTCTTGTCGCGGAAATGCGCGACGCTCGCTTCGACGCACATCGGCAAGCTGAAGGAGTTCGCGTTCCGCAATCCACGCGCGGAGAACGCGTGCGTCGAGTTCGATCCGAAAACGATGTCGCCGCGCTATCGAGTCCTCGTCGGAGTTCCGGGAGAGTCCTGCGCGCTGCTCATCGCGCGGAGACTCGGCATGCCCTACCGCGTGTGCGATCGCGCCGAGCAGCGACTCAAGCGTCGGGACGTCGAGGTCCAGAAGCTCATGGCCGACGTGCGCACCGCGCGCACCGAGGCCGAGAAAGTGCGCACCGAAACGGAGAAGAAGCTCCAAGAGGCCGAGTCCTTCGTGCGCGAGAGCGAAGTGCGGAAGGTCGAGATCGAGCGCAAGGGCGAACGGCTCGAGGCCGAGGCCCAACGCGGGATCGAGGACCGCGTGCGCGAAGCGCGATCCCGCGTCGCACGGATCGCCGCGCTGCTCGAACAAGTGCCGATGGCCCAGCGCCGGGCGCTCGAGACGGCTCTCGCCGATCTCGACGCCGAGCTCTCGGGCGCCGCCGTGTCGAACCGGCGGCAAGCGTTCCTCGACGGACTCGCGAAAGGCAGTTTCGTGTACCTTCCGCGCTACAAACAGCGTGTCCCCGTGCAGAAGATCGATCGCCTGAAGCGCGAGGTGAAGGTGCTCCTGGGCGGGATCGGCATGACGATCGGCTTCGACGAGGTCACGTCGATCGAGGCGCGCTGAATCTAGGGGGGCGTGACCCGCCCGTCGGTGTGGGCTACGCAGTCAAAATTGCGCATCGAGGAGCATCGAACCGTGAAGCAGACCCTGGAGATCCCCGACATGACGTGGTCGCCCGCGATTCCGTTCGTACTCGTCGCGCTCGCGTGCGTGCCGCTCGAACCGGCGCGCGCGCAGGACGCGCCCACGCTGGGCGCGACGCAGGCACCCACGCAGGGCGCGACGCCGGCTCCCACGCCGGGCGCGACGCAGGCACCCACGCCGGGCGCGACGCCGGCACCCACGCCGGGCGCGACGCAAGCTCCCACGCCGGGCGCGACGCAGGCTCCCACGCCGGGCGCGACGCAGGCACCCGCGCCGGGCGCGACGCAGGCACCCGCGCCGGGCGCGACGCAAGCTCCCACGCCGGGCGCGACGCCGGCACCCACGCCGGGCGCGACGCAGGCTCCCACGCCGGGCGCGACGCAGGCACCCGCGCCGGGCGCGACGCAAGCTCCCACGCCGGGCGCGACGCCGGCACCCACGCCGGGCGCGACGCAGGCTCCCACGCCCACGCCCACGCCCACGCCGACGCCGACGCCGGCACCCGCGACCGCCCCGGCGCGCCAGTCGGGCGGCGCAGCGCCCTCGGACGATGCGTTCAAAATGGGCTCGCCGCCGACGCTCGAGGCCGGCACGACCGAGCCGCAGATGTGGCCCGCCGCGACCGAGGAGGGTTGGAAGAAGCCGGTGCTCGTGCCGTTCCAACGCAGCTTCGACGACGCGCTCCGCGTCGCGAAACTGACGGGGAAACCGATCCTCGTCGCGGTCAACATGGACGGCGAGATCGCCAGCGAGCACTGGGCCGGGGTGCGCTATCGCGACCCGGAGACGGCGAAGCTCTTCGAGCCGTATGTGTGCGTGGCCGCGTCGGTCTACCGACACACGCCGCGCGATCATGGCGCCGACGGACGACGCGTTCCGTGCCCGCGCCTCGGCAGCATGACGTGCGGCGAGCACATCGCCGCCGAGACCGACCTGTACGACCGCTACTTCGACGGCGCGCGCATTTCGCCGCGGCACCTCGTGCTCGAGCCCGACGGCCGGGAAACGCTCGACGTCTACTTCTCGTGGGACACGCAGACGGTCGTGACGACGCTGGTGAAGGGCGCCCTGAACCGCCCGCCTCCGCGCCCCATTTCCCGCGACCTGCCGATGGTCGATCGCACGCAGAGTCCCGATGCAGCCGACCGCGAGGCGATCGAGACGGAGTACTCGAAGTCGACGGCGGAAGTGCGCCGGGCGCTGCTCACTTCCGTCCTCGAACGCCGCGTCGTCGATCAGATCGACCTCCTGCGGCTCGCGATCTTCGGACTCGACCGCGAGTTGGCGCGCATCGCACGTCAGGCGCTCGCGCGGTCCGAAACCGAGGCCGCGGTCGACTTGATCGCCGAAGCTCTGCAAGTTCCGTTGGCAGCGGACGAGCGCGAGCTGCTCCTCGCTGCGGCGGAGCGACTCGCGGTGAAGTTCCCGCGTGCTCATACGGTGAGTGCCGTGAACAGCGGACTCGCCACGGCGTCGCCGCGCCTCGATCCGCGCCGCTTCGCGGAACTCGAATACGCCTCGCGTGCACGCGCGAATTCACCGGTCGATCCCGCGACGAGCCTCGAAGGCCGAGCCTCCCAGTCCGAAGCGAGCCCTTCCGACGCGATGCCGAGGCTGGCGCTCGCCGAATCGCTCCTCGAACGTGCCGAGGATCCCGCGACGGAACGCCGCTTCGCGCGGCTCCTCGCGAGCGACGCCGGGGCCGCAGCGCGAGCCGCAGTGGAAGCCGGCGCGAGTGGTTGGCGTCCCGCCGCGATCCTCGCGGCCGTCGCGGATTGGGAAGGTGACGGAGCGAACGGTCGGAAGCAGGCGCTCGCCGCGGTCGAAGCCGGGATGCTCACGTCGGGCGCGGGCGTCGCGACGATCCACGAACGTACGTTGCTCCGCGTCGTCGCGCTCTTCGCATCGGCGCGACAGCACGCGATCCGCGAGGCCTACCGCGCGCGCAAGCCGTGGCCGCCCGAGTGGCTCTCCGACGTGAACGCGGCCTACGCGCTCGTGTCGAAGAACGCGTTCGCGACGGACGAACAGCTCGTCTCCTTCCACGACTTCCTGCGCTGGCTCGGCGGGGCGCAGCGCGCGCGAGCCATCCTCGACGAGGCGCTCGAACGTTTCCCGGCGTCACCGTTGGCCCACGATCGGTTACGTACGCGGCTCCTCTTCGAGAGCGGGCCGACGGGGCTCGAAACGGGGTATGCCGCGCGGGTCGCGCGCGACCCTTCGAACCCAGACCTCCAGTGGTTCGCGGGCTACGCCGCACTCGTCGCGGCCGAACACCGACGCCGTGAGGGCGACGCGGAATCAGCGTTCGCCGCCTACGACCGCGGCATCGCATACTTCGAGGAAGCGGCGCGCATCCAGCCCGAAACAGCTGCAAATGCCGAGCATTTCGCCGCCCTCGGTCTTGCGGGACGCGCGCGGCTCGCCCTGGAGCGCGCGGATCTCGAGCGAGCTGTGGACGAAATGGTCGCGTCACTAGAGCGTTCGCCCGCCGCTGCTGCGACACCGGACGGACTCAACATCACGCCGGTCGATACGGCGAAGATGCTGCGGGCGCGCCTCGAGGAGGCCGGGAAGACGGAACCCCTCGCGAAGTTGCAGGCCGCGCTCGACGCTCTCGATCCGAAGCTGCTCGAGAAGCGCGCGTTCGAGCTCGAGGATCCGCGCCAGAACCGTCGCCAGCAGGATTCGAGCCCAAGTCCGGAACGACCGCGCTGACGGCTGCGGCGGTAATCCGAGGCGCGCGAAGCACAAGGCCTCCACGCAGGGTTCATCCGAGGTGCTTGTTTCCTCGACTCGCCCGGGCGAGAACGCACACCGTGGCCGACCTCCTCCTCGTCGACAACGACGCGCGCATCGCGGACCTCGTCGCATTCTTCCTGCGGCGCTCGGGGCATTCCGTCCGCACTGCGAAGAGTTTCGTCGAGGCGCGGGCGGAGATCGCGCGTGCGCGGCCCGACCTCATGTTGAGTGACTTGGACCTGGGCGACGAGCACGGGCTCGTCGAGCTACCGCGCCTCGCGGCGAGCGGCATCTTGCCGCCGACGCTCGTGGTCTCGGGATTCCTCGATCGCAGAGCTCAGCTCGAACTCGAGCGCTTGCCGCAGGTCGTCGGCGTCCTCGCGAAACCGTTCGATCTCGATGTCCTCGTCGCGCGCATCACGGAGCTACTCGCGCGCCCGTCGCGAGCGGCGAGCGTCGTCGGCGACGACGGCTGGATCGAGCTGGCGCGCGAAACGGAGCCCGCATGAGCTCGCTGCGTTGGACCACGGCCGGTGAGTCCCACGGTCCCGCGCTCGTCGGGGTCATCGAGGGTTTTCCGGCTGGATTTCCGCTGGATTCCGCGCGCATCGATGCCGAGCTCGCGCGTCGGCAAGGCGGCTACGGTCGCGGCGGTCGCATGCGCATCGAGACCGATCGCGCGCAGATCCTTTCCGGTATGCGCGCCGGACTCACGCTGGGTTCGCCGATCGCGCTGTCGCTCGTGAACAAGGACGCGACGATCGAGCGCCTGCCCGTGCCGACGAACGCGCGACCGGGACATGCGGACCTCGCGGGCTGCCTCAAGCTCGGCGTGCGCGATCCGCGCGCCGTGCTCGAACGCGCGAGCGCGCGTGAGACGGCGATGCGCGTCGCACTCGGCGGCGTCGCGCGACAACTGCTCGAACACTTCGGCGTCGAGATCTGCGGGCACGTCGTCGCGTTGGCCGAGGTCGACGTCGATGAGCGCGCGGCCGACGCCGCATTCGACGGGTCGGCCCCCGATCGAAACGCGCGGCGCAGCGCGAGCGAGTTCTACGCGCTCGACCCGACCTTCGACGTGCGCGCCAAGGCGATCGTCGACGCAGCCAAGGAAGCGGGGGACACGCTTGGCGGGCTCTTCGAGGTCCGCGTTCTCGGGCTGCCGCCCGGCCTCGGGTCGTACCAGAGCGGACCCGAGCGGCTGACCGCGCGCCTCGGTGGTGCGCTCTTCTCGATCCCGGCCATGAAGGGGGTCGAGTTCGGTCTGGGCTTCGAAACGGCCCGCCGGCGGGGGAGCGAAGCCCACGACGCGATCGAGGCGGCGCCGGGCGGTACCGGTCCGTCGGGGACGCGCTACCGTCGCGCCACGAATCGCTCGGGCGGCCTGGAAGGCGGCCTGACGACCGGCGCGCCGCTGGTCGTGCGCGTCGCGATGAAACCGATCCCCACCCTGCGTCGGGGCCTTCCCACCGTCGATTTCGAGACCCTCGAAGGCGTTGCGGCCACCTGGCAGCGCTCCGACGTGACCTCCGTGCCGGCCGCGAGCGTCGTGGGCGAGGCCGTCATCGCGCTGGAGCTGGCGCGGGCGTTTCTCGACAAATTCGGTGGTGACACGCTGTCCGAGATCGAGCGCGCGCAGGCCGCCTATCTACGGGCTGCGCGCGACGTCTGATCGATTCCGCGGTGCGCGCCCGCGAGGATCGTGCCGATCCCGGTTTCAGAGTGCTTGACTCCGGAGAAGGGATCCGTATCCTCCTGCGCTCACTTCGCCGTCCGGCAAGTGCTCACGTGACCCGTGGGCACATGCGTCGGGCTGCCGGTGAGCCACTCCGGCGACGGCCTTCTGGTCCGGCCAGCGTAGCTCAATTGGCAGAGCTCCTGATTTGTAATCAGGGGGTTGCGGGTTCGAGTCCCGCCGCTGGCTCCAGCGGCCGCGACCTACGGGTTGCGGTCGTCGCTCGCGGCTGATGCTCGATCCGCCCTCGACACAGCGCACGAACGGAGCGAGGCGCGCTCGCGCGCCGATCGGTTCCCTCTCAACGAAACCTCTCGAGGATGACTCAGGGAGCGGTGCTCGGCACTGCGCACCCCGGGTCCGATCGACTGCGTCCCGGTTCGTCCGCAGGAACTCACCGTTCCCGCGCATGGACTGCGTGCCGTGGCTCGTCCGGTCCCGGTCGCGCTTCCGCCAGCCCGCGTTCGGACCGGAGCAATCGAGCGTTTTCCGTCGCAACCGGCGCGTCCGGTGCGTCCGTTCCGGCGTATCCCGCCGGAGGGGGTGCAGCGGCGGTCCGACGACCGTACCGGGGAGATTCCGGAGCGGCCAAACGGGCCAGACTGTAAATCTGGTGGCTCAGCCTTCGGCGGTTCGAATCCGCCTCTCCCCACCACTCTCCGTTCTGATCCGACCGTCCGATCCGCACGGCCTTCCGAGGCTGATGCCGGTTTCGCGACCCCCCTGGCTCGTCCCGTCCACGCTCCGCCCGCGTGTTCTCAACGCGGTGCGCATCGATCCGCTTTCGGGCTCGTTCGGCTACCGCCGCGAGCCCGCGCGCGGTCTGCCTCGCGAGACTTTCGTCCTGCTGGCCTGCCGCGCGCGAAACCCGCTCGCAGGTGCGATGTGCGTCGCCGATTCCGACCCGCGCGGGTGGGATCCCACAGGAGCCGCGGCGTAGCCTCAGCGATGCGGCATAGCCCAGCGATGCGGGGGTAGCCCAGCGATGCGGGGCATAGCCCAGCGATGCGGGGCATAGCCCAGCGATGCGGGCGTAGCTCAATGGTAGAGCGTCAGCCTTCCAAGCTGAATGTTGCGGGTTCGAGTCCCGTCGCCCGCTCCAACCTGCGACTGCGTGGATGTGTGTCGTCCGAGCCTCGGCTCGGGCCACCTCGAGACAGCGAGCCGACCACGGTTCGCCCGCCTGCACAGGGCTCGCCGCGTCGAACGCGGCGCACGCGCGCGATTCTCGCGCGGTGCGCGCCGTGCGATGCTGCGCTGCTCCGTCGCTGCTGTAGCTCAGCAGGTAGAGCACTTCCTTGGTAAGGAAGAGGTCACGGGTTCAATTCCCGTCAGCAGCTCCAGCTCGCTTCAGGTGCTGCGATCGTTCGCGATCTGCGCGCCGTGAAGGTGGCGCGCGGTGAACGTGGCGCGGCGTGAACGTGGCGCGCGGTGAACGTGGCGCGCCGTGAAGGTGGCGCGCGGTGAAGATGGCTCCATCGCAAGCGATCCCGCGCCCGCCGACAGCTCCGAGAGTTTCGACAACCCGACAACCCGACAACCCAACAACACACGACCACGCATCCGCGCCGGGCCTCCTCGAGGCCTGCTCGGATGCGCACCGATCGACGGCGCCCTCGTCCGAGTGCGCCGAGACTCTTAGAACCCCGAATCCCAAGACCCCAGACGACGACCTCCGGGCTCGCACGGCCCACTCAGAGATCAAGGACGAACCATGGCGAAGGAAGTCTTCCAGCGGACCAAGCCGCACGTCAACGTCGGCACGATCGGCCACATCGACCACGGCAAGAGCACGCTCACCGCGGCTCTCGCTGCTCGTTCGGCCTCCAAGAACGGCACGAAGGTCAAGACGTACGCCGAGATCACGAAGGGCGGCACCGTCCGCTCGGCGGACAAGACCGTCACGATCTCGGCCTCGCACACGGAGTACGAGTCGGAGGCGCGTCACTACGCGCACGTCGACTGCCCGGGCCACGCCGACTTCGTGAAGAACATGATCACGGGCGCCGCCCAGATGGACGGCGCGATCCTGGTCGTGTCGGCCGCCGACGGCCCGATGCCGCAGACGCGCGAGCACGTCCTGCTCGCCCGTCAGGTCAACGTGCCGCACATCGTCGTCTTCCTGAACAAGGTGGACCTCGTCGACGACCCCGAGCTCATCGAGCTCGTCGAGATGGAGATCCGCGATCTCCTGAACAAGTACAAGTTCCCCGGCGACACGACGCCGATCATCCGCGGGCAGGCCAAGGCCGCCCTCGAGTCGGGTGGCAAGGACGAGAAGGCCAACGCCTGCATCGACGAGCTGATGAAGGCGATCGACAGCTTCATCCCGACGCCGCAGCGCTTGGTCGACAAGCCGTTCCTCATGTGCATCGAGGACGTGTTCTCGATCATGGGTCGCGGTACGGTCGGCACGGGTCGGATCGACCGCGGCATCGTCAAGGTCGGTGAGGCGGTCGAGATCGTCGGTCTGCGCGAGCAGATCATGAAGTCGACCTGCACCGGCGTGGAGATGTTCCAGAAGACGCTCGACCAGGGTCAGGCCGGCGACAACGTCGGCATCCTCCTGCGTGGTGTCGAGAAGAAGGACCTCGAGCGCGGCATGGTCGTGGCCAAGCCCGGCACGATCACTCCGCACACGAAGTTCGAAGCCGAGGTGTACATCCTCTCCAAGGAAGAAGGCGGCCGTCACACGCCGTTCTTCACGGGCTACCGCCCGCAGTTCTACTTCCGCACGACCGACGTGACCGGCACGGCAACGCTCATGGGCGGAGCCGAGATGTGCATGCCCGGTGACAACGTGAAGATGGAAGTCGAGCTCCTCATCCCGGTCGCCATGGACGAGCAGCTGCGCTTCGCGATCCGCGAAGGCGGCCGCACGGTCGGCGCCGGCGTCGTCACCAAAATCCTCAAGTGACACGAGTTCCTGCTCGCGTCGCGTGAGGATTTTCGGGGCGCCGCAAGGCGCCCCCACCAGAATCGCCGCCGACACGCCCCAGACCGACACTCCGCAGCCCGACGGGACGCCGACCGACGGGGCGCAGTCCGACAGCCCGCAGTCCAACCTCTCCAATGAAGATCAAGGAACGTTTCGTCTACCTCGAGTGCACGACGTGCGGGAACCGCAACTACACGACGCACAAGCGTCTGAAGGCGACGTACAAGCTCGAGAAGTCGAAGTACTGCCGCTTCTGCCGCAAGCACCTGCCGCACAAGGAAAAGAAGCTCTGACACGCTTGAGCTAGGACGGGAGATCGCTAGGACGGGTGTCCCGAACGGGCTTCTCGACCGCCGAACGGCCTGACCGACTTCTCTCCCAACCCTCTCGACGAGCTTCCTCGCGGACGCACTTCCAAAGACCGCCGCAGGATCGCTCGCACGAATTCTCCCGCTCGCATCGCCTTCGACAGCACAGCCACCGCCCGCGCCGAATCCGCTCCCACCGACTCCGCCCAAAGCCCGTTCACGAGTACCCATGGCCTACAAACAAGATCAAGGACGCTTCGCGCGCCTGGCGGCGTTCTGGTCGCTCGCCATCCTGATCTTCTACGGCTGCACGTCGCTCTACACGACGCTGCTCGGGTACTTCCCGACCTCGATGGCGAAGCCGTTCGTGGCTTCGATGCCAAAGATTCCCGTGCTGGGCGTGCCGCTCAACCTCGGCATGACGGTGTCGGCTCTCGTGCTGGCCGTCTCGATCTGGGCGCTCTACCGCGTTCTCGAGCGCCCCAAGTACGCGGATGTGCTCATCGAGACCGAGAGCGAGTTGCGCAAGGTCACCTGGCCGACGATGCCCGAGGCCGTTCGGTCCTCGGTCGTGGTCATCGCCTGCGTCCTCTTCCTCATGGCCTTCTTGGCCGGCGCCGATTGGGTGCTCGGTCGTTGGGCCGAGCGCCTCCTCCTCGGATCCTGAACCATGGGAACTTCACTCGAGACCGGTGCTATGGGGAGCCAAGCCATGGGGATGAGGTGGTACTTCGTCCGCTGCCAGTCGGGCCGCGAGGACAGCATCGCGAAGAACGCGCTGCTGCGCCTGAAGATCGCCGGCGTCGCCGACGTCGTGCCGCAAGTGCTCGTGCCGTTCGAGCGGGTCACCGACCTGAAGAACGGGAAGAAGCGCATCAAGAACAAGAAGCTCTACCCCGGCTACCTCATGGTCCAAGCGGACCTCGAGGACGGCGAGGATGCGCGCGTGATCAAGGCGCGCAGCACGCTGCGTGAAGTGGATGGTCTGGGAGACTTCCTCGGCACGCGCGGCGAGCCGACCCCGATCAGCGACGCCGACGTCCAGAAGACGCTCGCGCGCATGTCGGATTCGGAGTCTCGTCCGCAGGTCACGATCGGCCTGCACAAGGGCGACATGGTCAAGATCAAGTCCGGAGCATTCGACGGCTTCGAAGGGAACGTCGACGACGTCAACCCCGAGAAGGGGACCGTCAAGGTCATCGTGACCATCTTCGGGCGTCCCACCCCCGTGGAACTCGAATACTGGGAAGTCGAGCCGATGTGATCGGCGTGCGCGCGTCGCTCCGGGTCGATCCGGGGTCCGCGCGCCGGAAGAACGAGTCAACAGATGGCCAAGGAAATCACAGGCAAAATCAAGCTGCAGTGCCCCGCCGGGCAGGCTACGCCTGCGCCGCCGGTCGGCCCTGCGCTCGGCTCCTACGGCGTGAACATCGCGGCGTTCGTGAAGCAATTCAACGACGCCACGCGTGCTCAAGCGGGGCTGATCATCCCGGTCGAGATCACGGTCTACAAAGACCGCACTTTCGACTTCATCCTCAAATCACCGCCGGCTTCCGTGCTGCTGAAGAAGGCCGCGGGCGTCGCCAGCGGCGCCGCCACGGTCGGCACGCAGATCGTCGGCAAGGTCACGCGCAAGCAGGTCGAAGAGATCGCGAAGATCAAGATGCCCGACCTCAACTGTCGCGACATGGCGGCGGCGATGAAGATCGTCGAGGGCACCGCGCGCTCCTCCGGTATCCAGGTCGAAGGCTGATCCGGGAGCCTCAGAACAACCATGGTGAAGCGCAGCAAGCGATACGAACTGGCGGCCTCTCAGGTCGACCAAAACAAGATCTACGAGGCCGGCGAGGCTCTCAAGGTCATCAAGAACCTGCCCGCGGCGAAGTTCGACGAAACCGTCGAGATCGCCGTGCGCCTCGGAATCGACCCCAAGAAGACCGACCAACTCGTGCGCGGCGCCGTGTCGCTGCCCAAGGGTCTGGGCAAGACCGTGAAGGTCATCGTCTTCGCCGAAGGCGAAAAAGCCGATGCTGCGCGAGCGGAAGGCGCCGATGTCGTCGGCTCGGGCGATCTCGCCGACAAGATCCTGGGCGGCTGGATGGACTTCGACATCGTCATCGCCAGCCCCGACATGATGAAGCACGTCGGCAAGCTCGGTAAGGTCCTCGGTCCGCAGGGCAAAATGCCCAGCCCGAAGTCCGGCACGGTGACGGCCGACGTCGGCTCCGCGGTCAAGGAGTTCAAGGCCGGCAAGGTCGAGTTCCGCACCGACGCCGGCGGCAACATCCACGCCCCGCTCGGCAAGCGCAGCTTCGCGGTCGAGGACCTGCAAGCGAACCTGAAAGTGTTCCTCGATCACATCTCCGGGATGCGCCCCGCCGCCGTGAAGGGCGAGTTCCTGCGCAAGATCTCGATCTCCACCACGATGGGCCCCGGCCTCGCGATCACCTGGGAGGTGACCCATGCCTAGTTTGATCAATCGCCTGATCGTCCGCGATCTGGCGACAGCGTTCCAAGGTGCCGAAGGTCTGATCATCTTGACCTACGGCGGACTCACAGCCGTCGAGAACGAGACGCTGCGCGACAAGTTGGCCGAGAAGGGCTGTGAGCTGCGCCTCGTGCGCAACGCACTCGCTCAACTCGTGCTCAAGCAGCGCGGGCACGACGTTCCGAGTGAGCACTTCGTCGGCAACGTGGCCATCGCCTTCGGCAATGCCGAAGCGGTCATCCACGCGGCCAAGGTGATGAACTCGGCCGAAACGAAGAAGCTCAAGAAGGCGACGGTTCGCCTGGGCCTCCTCGAAGGCAAGCTGCTCACCGCTGTCGACGTCGTCGAGCTGGGTGGCGTCCCCGATCGCCCGACTCTCCAGTCGAAGCTGCTCGGCTGCCTCACCGGCCCGCAGCGCGGCATCGTCAGCACGATGAACGCTGTTCCCTCCGCACTCGTGCGCGTCCTTCAAGCGCGCGCAGACCAACTCGAGAAGTCCGCCGAAGCTCCGGCGGCCTGATCGAGCCCTGACCTCACGTCGTGGCTGCCCCTCGGGAGCGGCGCCGCGGCGACCCCACCAGATCCCGCGTCTCCTCCTTTCGAAGGATGTAGTGCCATGACCGACAGCAACACGATCGAACTCGAGCCGGACCTCCAGTCCATTGCCACCAAGATGGACGGTCTGACCCTTCTCCAAGCTTCCAAGCTGGTGAAGTACCTCGAAGGCCACTGGGGCGTCAGCGCGGCGGCTCCTGTCGCGGCGGCGGCGGCCGGTGGCGGTGCCGCAGCCCCGGCGGCGAAGGAGGAGAAGACCTCCTTCGACCTCCACCTCGAGGCGGCCGGTGACAAGAAGATCGAGGTCATCAAGGTCGTCCGAGCGATCACCGCGCTGGGCCTCAAGGAGGCCAAGGACCTGGTCGACGGCGCGCCGAAGGTCGTGAAGGCGGGCCTCACGAAGGACGAGGCCGAGGGCTTCAAGAAGCAGCTCGAGGACGCCGGCGCGAAGGTCAAGCTGGCCTGATTCGGCTTCCAGACTTCGCACTTTTCGGTGCTGTCCGATCCGCGCGCCGCGCGAGTCGGCGGCTCCGGGACGCGAAGTCGCACAGGGGCCCGTTCTGCCGGGGCTTGCAATCTTCGTTCCCATCCATCATGGTGGGAGGGCTGCAAGTCCCCGTGCGCGCCGGGCCGCAACGCAGGAGAACCGGGGGAGAAGTGTCGCCACTTCGACCCGCCTGCGTGTCGCGCGTGGACTGAGCCCGTCCTCCCTGACCTCCAGCCGCTTGCCCATCGGCTCCCTTCGTCGCCGTCCGTCTCCGTTCGCTCGACGCGCGCTCGTCTCGAGTCCGCGTCGCATCCGCCCTTTCACGCGTCCTTCGCGTCGCGTGTTCCTCAGGCCCGGCCCGCGTCCGCGCGCGGTTCGAGCCCTCCTTCAGGTCGAGTCCCCTAGGTCGAGCCCACCAGGTCGAGAGCCGAATCCGGGATCCACGGTGTGTCGTCACCACATCGAACCGTCCCGCGCCTCTCGCCGCCACCGCCCATGACCCAGACCCACGCCCCCGTGCGCCGGTACGGCCGTTACCCGGCCATCGTCGAGCTCCCCGATCTCGTCGAGATCCAAACGCTCGCCTACCACCAGTTCCTGGCCGCGGAACTACCGCAGTCGCAACGACTGATCGAGGGACTCGAAGCGCTCTTGCGCGAGGTCTTCCCGATCTACTCGTACGACAAGACGATGTGCCTCGAGTACGTCGGCTACGAACTCGGGCGTCCGCGCTACACGATCGACGAGTGTCGCAAGCTGCGTCTCTCGTACGGGTATCCGTTCAAGGTGCGCCTGCGCCTGATCAAGCCC
>Ga0163148_10001105_pt1 | contig 35843 bp, 28 predicted proteins | sample OliLakLV19MP7P2_FD_148606 | JGI IMG/M metagenome (GOLD analysis project Ga0163148, IMG submission 148606) | Freshwater microbial mat bacterial communities from Lake Vanda, McMurdo Dry Valleys, Antarctica- Oligotrophic Lake LV.19.MP7.P2 | ecosystem: Environmental > Aquatic > Freshwater > Lake >... | reverse complement strand
GCTAAACCCACTAAACATCTAAACCTACTAAACTACTAAACCCTCTAAACACATACAAGAGAATGTCTTTAACAACATTTAAATTAATAAACTAAAAAAATGTAGTTATCCACTTATTCACATATGGTTTGGAATGGTGTTTGCGAAGCAAGCATTATAGCTAATTTTACAATCTGCAAAAATGAATGATGCAATAATTATGATAAATAAATTTTTGGGTGCTGTTATCCTCTTCCTGTTTTTATCCGGTGCAGTTTTTTCGCAACAAACACATGTATTTATAGATGCTGAAAAAGAATATAAAGAAGCTAAACAGCTTTTTACACAACAGCAGTATGCATTGGCCTATCCATTGCTGCAGGCTGTAAAGCAGCAGCAGCAAGACAATCAAAAAACCAACGCCACTTATTTATATGATGACGTTAATTATTATTATACCGTTTGCCGGCTTAAACTCCTATTGCAGGTTGCTGCTGAAGAGGCTAATCAGTACGTTGACTGGATAAACAATGCGCCACGTGCACAACTGATGAGCTATCACCTGGGAAAGTATTATTTCCAAAAAGATGATTTTCAAAATGCAATTTCCAATTATGAAAATGCAGGACTTGATAACCTCAGCAATGAAGAAATTGCAGATGTTAAATTCGAAATGGGGTATTGCTATTTTAACCTCAAACAATTCGATAAAGCAAGGCCACTGTTCAATGAAATTCATCAGTTACCGGAAAGTAAATATTTTATTCCTGCTAATTATTATCATGGGTTTATCAGCTTCTACGATCATAAGTATGAGGATGCTTTAAAATCTTTTAAGCTGGTAGAAAGCAAGGATGATTACAAAGGCGTAGTACCCTACTATATTGCTGAAATATTTTATTTTCAGAATAAAAAAGATGAAGCACTGCGTTATGGAGAGAGCGTATTAAGCAGAGGGGGATTGTACTACGAAAAGGAAATGAAACAGTTGCTGGGGCAGATCTATTTTGAAAGAAAGAATTTTAAAAAAGCATTGCCGCTGCTGGAATACTATGTTAAAAATAGCTCCAAAGTAAGTAAGGAAGATTTGTACGAGTTAAGCTATTGCTATTACGAAGCCAATCAAATAAACAAAGCAATTGAGGGTTTAAAACAATTGAGCAACGAGAAAGATTCATTGGGGCAAAACTCCATGTACCTGCTGGGTGATTGTTATTTAAGAATCAATGATAAGGCGAATGCAAGAAGTGCTTTTCAGTTTTGTGCAGTTAACAGCAGCAATCCACAGCAGCAGGAAATTTCCCGGTTCAACTATGCCAAATTATCTTATGAACTGGGTTACCAGGATGTTGCGCTGAATGAAATGCAGCAATTTATTACCAGCTACCCGGCTTCTAAATATACAACAGAAGGCAAAGAAATTTTGGTAAGTATGCTGGCTAACACCAACAATTTCAGAGATGCATTGGTGTTATACGAATCGTTTGCAAAGCCTACGGCCACTATGCAAAAAGTTTATCCAAGAATATTATACGGCAGGGCAGTAGAGCACATGAACGACCAGCAGATTTTGAAGGCGGATGAATTATTTACAAAGATCATCCAGTTGCCAAACTCTTCCGTTACTGCATACGCCAATTTCTGGAAAGGCGAAATTGCGTTTAGAACTGCCCGGTATGATGAGGCAGTTAAGTTTTTATCAACCTACCTGCAAAGTGGGGCAGGTACACAAGGCGAGGCCAATCCTTTAACTGCAAAGTATAACCTTGGCTATAGCTGGTTAAAGAAAGAAAATTACAAGCAGGCATTAACCAATTTTGAATCGATTGCTAAAGTAAATACCACAGCAACCACACTGGAACAGGATGCCTACATTCGCAGCGCTGACTGCTATTTTATGAACAAGGATTTTGCAAAAGCAAATACCATGTACGATAATGTGCTCAACAATGCATTACCGCAAAGTGATTATGCTTTATTTCAAAAGGCAATGATTGCAGGCGTTAAAAGTGGGGCGAATAAAATAACCACTTTAAACAATCTTATCCGGCAATATTCCAAAAGTAATTTAGTACCCGATGCCAATATGGAAATTGCCAATACCTACATGGCAGAAGAAAAATTTACAGAGGCCATTACTTATCTTAAAAATATATTGAACCTCAGCAATGCTGGTGGAATTAAGCCGGCGGCCTATTTAAAGCTGGGTCTTAGTTATTATAATCTCAATAAAAATGCTGATGCACTCAGCAACTATCAACAATTAATTCAGCAATATCCTCAATCTGCCGAGGCTGATGAGGCACTGGATAATATCAAAAATATTTATGTGGAAGATGGCCGACCCAACGAATATGTTGAGTTACTGCGAAAGAACGGAAAGAATATTTCTGTGAGTGAAGCGGATTCGCTTACCTACACCGCAGCAGAAATAAAATACAATAGCAATGATTGTGCTGCCGCTATTACAGGGTTCAATAATTATCTTTCGCAATATCCTTCCGGCGCCTTTGCTTTAGAAGCAAATTTTTTCCGTGGCGAGTGTTATTCAAAATCAAAAGACTGGACCAATGCTCTCAACAGTTATGGTTATGTAAGTGATAAAGGGCTCAGCAAATATTTTGAGAGAGCTACATTGGCTGCCGCAAGAATTGCCTATTTTGAAATAAAAGATTATACCAACGCCAAAAAATATTTTACTGCATTAATGGCCGGAGCAATCAACCAGGAAAATCAGCTGGAAGCATTACGGGGACTGGTTCGCAGCTTTTATCAATTGAAAGATTATGAGCAGGCCAATGAGGTGGCCAAAGAGTTGCTGGCAAAAAAAGGAATTAGTACAGATGATAAATCGGTAGGCTACCTGGTGTTGGGCAAATCGCTGCAGGTAAAAAATGATTTTACCGGCGCCATCGCTGCATTCAAGTCTTGCGCAGGCATTAATAAATCTGCATGGGGTGCAGAGGCAAGGTATGAAATAGCAAGCTCTCAGTTTAGTTTAAACAATTATACTGCGGCTGAAAAAGCAGCACAAATAGTTATCAGGGAAACCAGCAGTTACGATTATTGGGTTACCAAATCGTACATTTTATTGGGCGATGTTTTTTTACAACAAAAAGATTATTTCAATGCAAAAGCTACCTACGAAAGTGTGGCATTAAATGCTGCCATCACAGAGTTAAAGAACATTGCACAGGAAAAATTAGCTAAAGCAAAGGAAGAAGAAAAACTTAGTTCTAAAATTTAAGCCGCATTTAAAACAGGCTAACATTATTAAAGCAAATTATGAAGCGTACTATAAAATATTTCTTTTTCACCCTCATTGGTTGTTGCAATATTGCAACGGCTGTAGCCCAAAAAGACAGTACTAAAAAGCAAACGGTAGATATTACTTCCAGCTATAAACCGGTATTGAGGAATGCAGTGAAAATAAATTTTTCTGCCACCAATCTTACAGCAGATACCTCAAAGGTTTTAATGCCTTATAATATACCATCGCAAAACCTGTTTTATACCTATCAACCGGGTTCTTTAAGGCCACTGGCACTAACGCAGGATACTTCACTTGATCTTGGTATCAGAAATTATTTAAAGGCTGGTTTTGGAAATTATTCCACGCCTTACATCAAAGCAGGGTTTAGTTTTGGAGATGGAAAAAATGCATTGGTAAACGTGTACGCTGATTATATTTCTTCCAAAGGACCTATTAAAAATCAGGATTATACAGGTATGAATATAAAGGCAGCCGGTAGCTATTTTACACCCACCAACGAAATATCCGGCAGCCTCGGTTTTGGCCAGCAGGATTTTTATTTGTATGGCTACGATCATTTGGTTAACAATTTTAATAAGGCAGATGTGTTACAACGTTTTCAGCAAATCAATTTATCTGCCGCTATAAAAAATAAACTGGAAACCGAAACTGGCATTAATTACAAATCTGCTATTGATGTAAATATTTTCAACAGTCCTGGCCGGCTTGCTGAAAACAGTTTATTGTTGGCAGTTCCCTTATCAAAAACATTTGATGAAACGTTTTCTGTAAAGCTTGCAGTGTCTGCAAACATTACTTCTTATTCATCTAAAAATCTGGACAGCAATGTGAAGTTCAATAACAATGTGTACCAATTGGCGCCGGAACTGGTATATGCAAAACCTGCGTTCAATATCCATGCAGGTGTATCACCCACCTGGGATAATGGCAAGTTGCATGTGTTGCCCAATATTTATGGCGAGTTTAAAGTAGCGGACAAAATATTTTTAATACAGGCAGGTTTAGTGGGCACTATTACAAAAAATACCTACCAGCATTTAGTCACAATTAATCCATGGTTGCAAACCGTTTCGCAACAGCAAAATACCAAAGAAACAGAATTGTATGGTGGCCTGAAAGCCACAGTGGGAAAGCATTTTAGCTTTAGTGCCAAAGCTTCCTGGATCACATTTAATAACATGCCTTTCTTTATAAATGACACTGCGTTGGGTAATACTTTTGTTATTAGTAACGATAGGCGGGTAAATGATTTCAGGTTGCATGGCGATATCAGTTTTATTAGCCAGGATAAATTTACCGTTATTGGCGGACTTACTTTTAACGGCTACAATGGTATGAAGGATAATGAGCGGGCATGGGGTACAATACCGGTTGAAATAAATGGATCGCTGCGTTGGTGGGCGTTTAAACAGGTGTTGCTGAAAAGTGATTTCTGGGCGTTCAGCAGCAGTCCGTACTTATTAAAAAATAACAACCAGAACACCTTGGGTGGTGGCGCTGATTTGAGTATTGGGGCAGAATTAGCCGTCACAAAAAAGATAAGTGTTTGGATGGATGTAAATAATCTTTTCAACAATAAATACCAGCGCTGGAAAAATTATCCCGTGTATGGGTTGAATGTATTGGGCGGGGCAATTATCCGGTTTTAAAGGGCAGTCGGCATTATCGAAGTAAATTTTTTCTTGTAAATACAGGTTTGAGGTAGATATTTGTACCAGTTTCCATCAACTCAAATCTATTTCAATACATGTTTGATTTAATAGCACCCGCTTTTTTTCAGAAAAAATTCTGCAGGTTGCCCGGCATCGGACAGCTAACACTCATAACCATGCCCGCTGAAATTGATTTCTCTAATAAACAAATTGTAGCACCACTTCAAAGTATTGTTTTTGTCCCGATATCCGGTAATGAAAATAGCTACAATGAATTTTCTGCTATCAGCGAATTGATGAAAAAGAATTTAGATGAAGAGGGTTCCATCGAATTGGCTGGTATTGGTAACTTTTATAAAGAAACAAATGGAACCATCCGTTTTGAGCCCGTAGTACTCAATCCGGTTTTTACTCAGCCGGTGAGCGCCGTACGCACTATCCGACAGGATGCAGCACACAATTTGTTAGTGGGCGACAAGAAAACCACCAATGTGGAAATGACAGAATTTTTAAATGAAGAAGCATCGGTAATTAAGCCTGACCGTTGGTGGATATGGGCTATTGTGTTAGGCTTGATTGGTATTGGTTTACTTGCGGTTTATTTTTATCAGTATGGTTGGAATTTACTGGGTAATAGTAATCCGGTTATTTAGGTATTTGCTCATTGCTTAACCTGCCAGCTTCCCAAAACTCACTATTCATGGTTCTTTTATTATAAACTCTATCAATCAAAGAATTTCCTATATTCGACAATTACTAAATGACAAAATATGTTTGGAATAAATTTTATAAAATTTGACTCAATGACTTACGTTATTAAGTTCAAAAATGGACAAGTTGCAAAAGAAGGACGTGGGCTTTCGTTTTTTTATTATGCACCAACAACATCAATTTCAGCAGTTCCAATTGGTAGTAATAATTTGCCTTTTATATTCAATGAAACAACAAAAGATTATCAAACTGTAACTATTCAAGGGCAAATAACTTATAAAATCGGAAACCCAAAACAATTAGCTGATGTTCTAGATTTTACAGTAAATGGAAACGGTATTTATAAAAAAGACGACACCGAAAAATTAAATCAAACTATTGTAAATGAAGCGCAAACTGCAACATCTTCTTTTATTCATCAACTTGGGCTAAAAGAAGCAATTCGTTCTGCAAAAATTATTGAAACAAAAATTACTGATGGACTTTCAAACTCACAAGCAATTAAACTACTTGGAATTGAAATTTTAAGTATTAACATTTTGGCAATTAAAGCATCACCGGAAATGGCAAGAGCTTTGGAAACTGAGACAAGAGAAAGTTTACAACAAGAAGCTGACCAGGCAATTTATGCAAGAAGAAACTTTGCTGTTGAACAAGAGAAGAAAATTAAAGAAAGTGAATTAAATACAGAAATTGCTATCGAAGAAAAGAACAAACAAATTGCTGAAAAGCAAGCTGAAAGCGAAGTTCAAAAAGCAGAGAGCAATTTGAAGTTAAGGGAAATGAAAGTACAAGCAGATATTACAATTGAAAATCAAAGAAAAATCTTATTAGAACAAAAAACTGCAAATCAAAAGAAAGAAGCCGATGCACAAGGGTATGTTTTAGAGACAACTTTAAAACCATATAAAGAGATTGATTGGAAGATTTTAACTGCGTTAAACAATAATCCTGACCCCAAATTTAATATTTCACTTGCCTTTAGAGAGTTAGCTGAAAATGCAGGTAAAATTGGTAACTTAAATATTAGTCCTGAGTTGCTCGATACGTTATTGAATGACAAGAAAGATAGAAAATGAGTATTGAATATGCAATCATAATTAAAAACAAAACAAGACTTGAAACACTCATTGAAAGGTTTAATACTAAAGCACAAGCAAAATTTTATATTGAACGTTCAGGTGGTGATTTTAATGATTATGAAAAAGAGCACGAAGTTTTTCATAATTCACTTTCAAGTGTTCAAAGAAACCTTTCATCTATTTTGAAACATAAAATTGTTGAAAGAATTTTTTTGCCTTCATTTATATTTAACGATAGCCAAGTAATTGTTACAGTCGGGCAAGATGGATTAGTAGCAAATACAGCAAAGTATGTAAAACAAATTCCTATCGTTGCAGTAAATCCAGATCAGGAAAGATTTGATGGAGTTTTGTTACCTTTTAATCCAGACAATTTTATACCAGCAATTGGTAAAGTTATTGCTAAAAATTATGATTCAAAACTAACATCATTTGCAGAGGCAAAACTTAATGATGGACAAAAGTTATTAGCATTTAACGATTTATTTATTGGAGCAAGTTCTCACGTTTCAGCTCGTTATCAAATAACTTTCAATAACAGAACAGAAGAACATTCTTCATCAGGCATAATAGTTTCAACTCTGGCAGGTTCAACAGGCTGGCTAAGTTCGATTTTCAATATGAGTTTTGGAATTCACAAGTTTATTGAAAAAGATAATTCAAAGAAAAAATATGCAAAACTCAAAGACAACCAATTAATGTTTGCAGTTAGAGAGCCTTTTGCAAGTAAACGAACACAAGTTGAAACAACAGCAGGTATAATCACAGGACAATCAAAGTTAATTATACAATCGTTTATGCCAAACAATGGACTAATCTTTTCAGATGGAATTGAAACCGATTTTTTAAAGTTCAATTCAGGCTCAATTGCGACAATTGGAATTGCAGACGAAAAGGCAAATCTTGTATTAGCGTAGTAAGAAAAGCGGCAGGTAGAATTTGGTTGTTGCAACTCTGGTAATTTGAAGCAATGAGCATTTTATTACCAGAGTGCTATTGGGTGGGCTGATCTAACATCTGAAATTTTGTTTGTTAGCTTGTACGATTGTAATTTTTATTCAGCAACGTTTTTCAGACTTGCGTTCAATAAATGCCAGCCCGGCTCATTAAACAAGGCTTTCATCAATTCAATTTCAACTCAAATAATTTGGGCCAGCGTTTGCCGGTAATGTATATTTTTTGAGTGGTACTATCGTAGGCAATTCCATTGAGTACATTATCCAATTCTTTTATAGGGTAGCTGGCGTAGAAGGAACTTAAGATAGACGCTGTTTCCAGTTTGCCAATTACATGTCCATTGGATGGGTCAATTTGCAATATATAAGTAGTGCCCCAAACATTGGCATAGATGCTACCGTTGATATATTCCAACTCGTTAATAGAGTCAACTGGCCCAAGGTTATCGGCAACCTGTACAATTCTTTTAATTTTAAAATCAGCCGGATTAACAAAATATAAATTACCGGAAGGCTTCCCATCGCTGATGATTAGTTCAGTGCCATTATTAGTGATGCCCCAACCTTCCGATTGCCAGGTAAAAGTTTGAACAGGTTTACTGAGGTCGTTCAAGTTGTAAACGTAAACGATATGGTTCTGGTAAGTAAGCTGGTATAATTTATCTCCGATAATACTAATGCCTTCGCCAAAAATAGTACTATCCTTTATCGGGTACTTTTTTTCCACCTTGCCTGTTTTTATATCGGTAATCTGGATAAAAGATTCTTTTTTCTCCCCGGTACCTTCATACAATTTGCCATTATGTACAAAAAGCCCTTCTGTAAATGCGCTGGTATCGTGCGGATAGGCTGCCATTACACTGGCCTGCAATACTTTCGGTAAAGCAAGGCCATTGCCTGTTGAAACAGATTCATCCGGTTTTGTTTCTGAGTCGTTGCTGTTGCAGGAAAATAAATAAACAAGGCTAACTAGTGCAAAAATTTTTTTCATCAGAGTTTTATTGCTTTTGGATGGCAAATGTAACAAACAGATAGCTGCGATGCTGAATCAACATTACCATAAATTCACAAAAAAATAAAGGTTAACTTTAAATTACATAGTTAGAAATAATGAAAGTTGACAAATATTCAATAAAAGCAGAAGAGACTTATACCGTTTTGGAATTTATTAGTGAAGGCCCCAAAGGAGCAATCAGGAAGCTTATTCAATTTCAGGAAACAAATGAAACTAATCTTTATAATCTTGCATTTGGCGATAAAAGTAATGAGACGGGTCAGCTTGACGACCTTGCAGTTTCTAACAATGCTGACAGTGAAAAGGTATTGGCGACAGTAGTTTCAGCGTTGTATGCTTTTTTTGACAAACATCCGGAAGCATTTGTTTATGCAACAGGAAGTACTGATGCAAGGACTAGACTTTATAGAATGGGCATAACAAAGTTTTATGAAGAAATGCTCGTAGATTTTTACCTTTACGGGCAAGTTGGTGACGAATTTTATGAATTTGAGATTGGGACAGCGTACAAAGGTTTTTTAGCAGAACGGAAATTTTAATTAAATTACAGTCATGAAAACAGTGCAAGAATTGAATAACAAAAAAGTTCCGATAGTACGTATTGATCCATCACTTGATCAATATCGGGGCAAAGTGCTTTTTCCCGAGAAATTGACAAAAGCAAATGAAATGCTCAAGACTGCTAAACTGCCTGAAAAAAAGCACCGGAAATAATAAGGTTTTGTCTTTAACAGGGATTGACAACGTTATGTTCTGCTGTTGTTAATTAACAGCTTCATTTCAATCCTGATAAACAATTTGGTTTTTCTTGTCATCTTATACTTTGGTGTTTAACATTCCTACTTTGTGTACGGACGAATTTCAAATCCCCTTCAATAGTAAATCCCTATCGATATATGCTGCAATAGCTTTACGGCATAAATGATTGCAAATAATTTGGCAGCCTTCAAAAATTACAGTTACTTGCACCCACTCTGAAACTTTGTTACCCGGTGATTATTACTTTTATCTCTTTCTCGTAGCAGGTTGTTTCTCCCGATTTTTTTTATCCTCTTTTCCAGTATCCTTTTTAAGACTATCTAAATCCTTCTGTAGCATTTTGCTGTAGTTCCCTGTGCAAAATCATTCCGGCTTTTTTCCGGAAATAATACCGTTTAAAGCTTTTTTTCCAGTATTTGGAAAAGCATCCAATCCCATATTCGTTGAAAGCCACGCCACTATTGCATTTGCTCTTTTGGCATCAATCGTGAATACTATTAAGTGTTCCCAAAACGGGGGCCTTTAATTCAACTAATATGAAAGCACTAACGGTAATTATCCTTTTCACTTTGTTTGCAGGTGTTGCACAGGCACAGCGTGTTTGTGGTTCTGAAACTTACAAGCACCAATTGTTGCAAGCAAATCCATCTTTACAAAATTCATTCGATGCAGTTGAACTGCAAATTGCAAAAGCTACTAAAAAGTTTGCTGCAAGAGATACTACTTTAAATGAAGTGATCAACATTCCGGTTGTGATTCATGTAATTTATAAAACAGCCGCACAAAATATCACCGATGCTCAAATAAATTCTCAGCTTACAGCTTTAAATAATGACTTTGCAAATCTAAATGCAGACAAGGCAAAAAGGCCTGGCGTTTTCAGTGCTGTTGCAGCAGATGTAAGGATTAAATTTTGCCTTGCACAGGTTGATCCACAAGGAAAGAAAACAACTGGTATCGTTCGCAAAAGCACTACGGTTGACTTATTTTCAGCCGATGATGCAATGAAATCTTCTTTAAGAGGTGGTAACAATCCCTGGGATAACAAAAAATACCTCAATATTTGGGTATGTGCATTAACTGGTCGCAGTCTTGGTTATGCAACACCTCCCGGTACTAATGCAGGTATTGATGGCGTTGTAATTGCTTTTGATGTTTTCGGTACAGTTGGTAGCCTTAGAGCTTCTTTTAACAAAGGTCGCACAGCAACGCACGAAGTTGGACATTGGATGGGTTTAAAACATTTATGGGGTGATACTGATTGTGGAGATGATGGAATAGATGATACTCCCCGCCAGAAAACATACAATTTTGGAACACCCGTTTTTCCAACTGTTACAACCTGTTCACCCAATGCCAATGGTGATATGTTTATGAACTACATGGATTTTTCTGATGATGCTGCAATGAATATGTTTACCAACGATCAAAAGAAAAGAATGAGAGCTTTGTTTGCCACTGGTAATATCCGCAACAGTTTTCTTTCTTCTTTTGCCTGCGATAGCAACCTGGCCCAGGCTGGTCCTATACCAACAGTTGTTGTTCCTGTTGCTGCACCGGTACCAGTTGTAAAAGTTAATCAGATTAAAGTTTATCCTAACCCGGTACAAAATAACCTGATGATTGATAATAAAAATGTAAATGCATCAAATCCGCAAATCATTCAGATTTTTAATACAGTTGGGGTTAAAGTGTATACCGGATCATTAACCAAAGAAAATTCAAACATCAACTTATCACAGCTTACCGCTGGAATCTATATTGTAAAAATTGGTGAAAATAGTAACCAGTTTACAACCAAATTCATTAAGCAATAATTAGTTTTTAATAGTCAACAATTTTCGTAAATAAACAGGCTTTAGTTTTTTAAACATCCATCCAACAAAGGACAGGGCAGTATGCAGGAGCATATTGCCCTGTATTATTTTAGAGGTTTGCTCCCGTTTTTTAGCCTGTATTTTTACTTTTCATTGTTGTGCCTAAATCACTGGTTATCTAAATTACTCACTGCTGTAAAACACGGAGTAGATATCGAAAAATAAAAATGCCTGCTTTTATCCTGATCACCATAATCCCTATATCGGCTATTTGTAAGAAATACTATGTACTGATTTTTAAAATTAACTGCCTTGCAAATTGTTAGTTGAATAGCAGAAACAACTAAATGTCTGATTGCATTCCTTATTTTTGCCTGCCGGCTTTAAATAGTTTTTAAAGGCTAACCAATATTTAAAATAAATAAAGTCAATAATTGCAGCAGGCTAGGAAGCTGGTCGAGCAAAATATTTTGGTACCGGCATTAGTTCTTTGTGGCATTCCCGAAAAAATCGCATTGGCGTCAAGCTAATTTTTTAATTAAATAGCTATACCACCCATTTGTAAAAGGTTTCAAGGTTTTTAGGATTGGTATTTTTACGCCGGCGGTGTAATCTGTTTGTAGAAAATTATAACATAAACCGCATTTGCCCCACCGGGGCAACCCTGCGTTTTCTACATTTCTCAAATTAACAGGCTGCGCCGCTGGCGCAGGGTTTGCATTGATGTATTGGCGAAACTACAAACAGGTTACGCCGCTGGCGTAAATACAGTTGCACTGATTTTTAATATTAAATTGATGTGGTAAAAATCAGGGGTAATATAGTTAGCTTGACGCATATGCGAAAAAATGGGGATTTCGCAAATACATTTTAAGTGACAAGCTATATTTGGTTACTCAACATCGTTGTAAACTTGTTCTGTTATTCATTCTTTTTAATAAAAGGCATGAATAACCTCACTTTTACGGCATGCCTTATTTGAGCTTTAATTATGCAATAGCTAAATATTTTAATTAACCCAAACAGCTTCTAAAATTTGCAATATTTAATAGTATTAATTGAAAAAATCGACAATCTATGAAAAAAATTAACCTGTTTTCTATAACGCTATTGTGCTTGTTATTTCAAGTTTCTGCTCAGCAATCTAAAAATGATTTAGGCCAGCTTGGTCTTAAAGGAATGGTGCAATCTATGGAAGAGCGCTCCTATGTTGCTATAGACAATTTTGGCAAAGCTGAAAAAGGTGCCAGAGTAAAGGATAATACAGATCACGTTTTCAATAAAAGCGGTAATCACCTGGAGCAGGAGATATATAATAACAACGGCAGCCTGAATGTGCGATACGAATACAGGTACAATGCCAGTGATAAATTAACAGAACAGTCATTGTTTAATGCAGGAGGCAGTACCAGATTAAAGTTGAAATATAAATACGATAGCAAGGGGAAATTAGCTGAGCAACAATCATATAAACCCGATGGAAGTAATTTATCAAAATACACGTATGAGTACGATAATAAAGGAAACCAGTTGGCCTACAAATGGTATAACATTGAAGGAGTACTGGATGAAAATACAGTAAATACGTATGATGCAAACGGCAACCAGCTAGCATCCAATTCTTACAACACTGATGGTTCAATCAACAGCAAAGCGGTTTATCAGTATGATGCCGCAGGAAATATTACTGAAGTACAAATTGCTGACAGTAATAATACTATTGAAAAAAAATCAGCCTTTACTTACGACAATAAACAAAATGTAACCAGCAGTATTTTATTTAACCAGGATGGCACTATCAATAAAAAAAATGTTCTTGTGTACGATATCCAAAATAATGTAACAGAAGAGGAATGGCTGGATAAGGACGGCAATGTATTAGAAAGGTTTACTTACAAATATGAATATGATAAGCGCATGAACTGGACAAAGAAAACAGTTTATCGAAATGGTGTACCAGCTTCAATCACTGAAAGAGCGTTTACCTATTTTTAATTTAAAAACCCGTTACCAATAAAATTTTACTGCTATTTTATTCAACAAAACTGGCCTTGGTTAACTGTTTTATTGTAACTTCAATTACAAACTAATAACTGCTTGGTAAATTTTATTCTCAATCAAAACACTATCAGTACCACATTGCCTAAAGGCCTGCTGTTACTGGATTTTATTCGTTATCACCAACGCCTTACCGGCACAAAAATAGGCTGCAGGGAAGGTGATTGCGGCGCCTGCACCGTATTGGTGGGTGAAATAAAAAATGGCGAATTAAAGTATCGTTCTGCAACTTCTTGCCTGATGGCCATTGGCAATGCACGTGGTAAACATATTGTAACGGTTGAAGGCATCAATGTAGCAGGGCTTAATTTTATTCAGCAAAGTTTTACAGATGAAGGCGCATCCCAGTGTGGCTTTTGTACCCCGGGTTTTATGGTATCGCTTGCTGGCTTTGCATTGTCAAATACAGAAGCTACTCCGCAGGCTGCAATTGATGCAGTAAACGGAAATATCTGCCGTTGCACCGGGTACAAATCCATTGAAAGAGCCACAGCAAAAATTGCCCAAAAGCTTGCCGAAAATAAGCAACAGGATGCCATTGCCTTTGCTGTTGAAAATAATATATTACCTGATTATTTTACCGGCATAAAAGAAAGATTACTGCAGTTGGTTGTGCCTGCAAGTAGTTCACCTGCACCAACACAATCACCATTAAAGTTTTTGGGTGGTGGTACAGATTTGTATGTGCAGCAACACGAAACCATGCTGCAAACCGATATCGATTTCCTGATGGATAATTCAGCACTAAATGGTATTGTTCAGATAGATAACAGGTGTTACATGGGAGCTACTGTTTCAGCAACAGATATGTTGGAGTCGCCTGTATTTCAACAATACTTTCCCTCATTGCAAGCACACATAAAGCTGGTGAGTTCCACGCCCATTCGCAATATGGCTACCATTGCAGGCAACCTGGTAAATGCTTCACCCATTGGGGATTTTACCATTTTCTTCCTTGCCCTCAATGCACAATTGCTGCTGAGTGATGGCCATAATGTAAGAGAAATTCCTTTACAGCATTTTTATAAAGGATACAAGCTTTTAGCAAAAAAGCCGGAAGAATTTATAGAAAAAATTTATTTTGAATTGCCGTCAGCAAGCACAAAGTTTAATTTTGAAAAAGTTTGTAAAAGAACACACCTTGATATTGCCAGTGTAAATACGGCTATCAGTTTACAAATGGAAAATGACTGTATTGCTGTTGCTCATTTATCCGCAGGAGGTGTGGGGCCAACGCCGGCATATTTAACAAAATGTGTTGCTTACCTGAAAGGAAAATCAATCAATGAAAATACGATAAACGAAGTGATCGCAATAGCTCAAACTGAAATTTCCCCCATCAGCGATACAAGAGGAACAGCTGCCTATAAGCGGTTGTTATTGGGGCAGTTGATACGGGCTCATTTTGTGGTGTTTTCGGGTAATAAAAATTTACAGCTATCGCAATAAAATTCTAAATGAAAAACATAGACTCCTATACACATACAAGAGGCGAATCCATTTACCTGGATGACATTGCCGTGTTGTATGGAACGCTGTACGCCGCCTGTTTTGACTCGCCTGTTGCTCATGGAAAACTACTCGGCATTGATACCACAGAAGCGGAAAAATGTGATGGCGTGGTGAGGGTGCTTACGCACAAGGATATCACCGGCGAAAATCAGATTGGAGGTATCATACAAGACGAGCCTTTGTTTGCAGATAACGCCGTACACTTTTGCGGAATGCCCATTGCATTGGTATTGGCCGAAACGAGTGAGGCTGCCAGGCATGCCCTCAAGAAAATAAAAGTGGAGATTGAACCGCTCCCTGTAATTACTGACCCAAGGGAAGCGGCTGCAAAAGGCGAATTAATTGTGCCTCCTCGTACTTTTAAAATGGGTGATAGTGCTGCGGCCTTTGCCAATTGCCAGTATGTTTTTGAAGGATTTTGTGATACCAACGGACAAGAGCATCTCTACATAGAAACACAGGGTGCCTATGCCGTGCCGCTGGAGAATGGCGTAATAAAAGTTTATTCTTCTACACAAGGTCCTACAGCTGTGCAACGTGCAGTAAGCAAAGTAACAGGGCTGCCCATGCACAACATTGAAATTGATGTAACCCGCCTGGGAGGTGGGTTTGGTGGTAAAGAAGACCAGGCAAATATATGGGCCGCTATGTGTGCATTGGGAACTCAAATTACCCAACGGCCTGTAAAATATTCGCTTAATAGAATGGAGGACATGCGTATGACTGGCAAGCGCCATCCTTACTCATCCGATTTTAAAATTGGCCTCAGTAAGGAGTTAAAGATCATTGCATTTGAAACCACCATTTTTCAAAATGCAGGTGCCGCAGCAGATTTGTCTCCAGCTGTGTTGGAGCGTTCTTTGTTTCATTGCACCAACAGTTATTTTATTCCAAATGTTACAGCCACTGCATATAGCTGTCGTACACACCTGCCTCCCAATACAGCTTTCAGGGGCTTCGGCGGTCCGCAGGGTATGTTTATAATAGAAGCAGCTATAGCAAAAGCGGCGGATGAGTTGGGTATTGATGCCTGGCAGATTCAGCAAAAAAACTTATTGCAAACCGGCGATGAATTACCATACGGACAAAAGGCGGTTAGTGAAGCAAATGAATGCTGGAATAAGGCAATTGATTTGTACGATATGGAATCAATTCAAAAAAACGTGCATGATTTTAATGCCAATCATAAGTTGCATAAAAAAGGTATTGCCGTAATGCCAATTTGTTTTGGCATTTCATTTACTAATACCTTGATGAATCAGGCAAGGGCATTGGTGCATGTGTACACCGATGGAAGTGTGGTTGTAAGTACCGGTGCGGTGGAAATGGGACAAGGCGTTAATACAAAAATATTGCAAGTTGTGGCACAAACATTTGCCATCAATCCTGCCAGGATAAAAGTTAACAGCACCAATACTTATCGCATTGCCAATACTTCACCATCAGCAGCAAGTGCTACTGCCGACTTAAATGGCAAGGCAACCTTGATAGCCTGCACAGCCATTGCTGACAGGATAAAAAATGTTGCGGCAACAGCATTAAATGTATCTGCAGAAGATATCACTCTTCAAGATGAATATGTATATGTAAAGGGAACTAAAACTGAACTCGGCTGGAACAAACTGGTACTTACAACCTACAACAAACGCATTAGTTTATCCGAGCATGGCCATTATTCCACTCCCGATATTTATTTTGATAAAACAACAGAAAAAGGACATCCGTTTGCATACCATGTTTATGGAACTGCCATCACTGAAGTAACGGTTGACTGCCTGAGAGGTATTTATGAAATAGATGCAGTAAAACTGGTGCATGATTTTGGCAGCAGCATGAATCCTCTGATAGACCGTGGCCAAATAGAAGGTGGACTGGTACAGGGTATTGGCTGGATGACGATGGAGGAAATTTTATACGATGCCAGCGGCAAACTGAAGAGTAACGCACTCTCCACCTACAAAGTGCCGGATATTTATTCGGCACCAAAACACATCCACATTGAGTTTTTACAAACCCAAAAAGATAATCTCGCCATCTTTAGATCCAAGGCAGTAGGGGAGCCTCCTTTAATGTATGGCATTGGCGCTTTCTTTGCATTACGAAATGCCATAAAAAATTTTAACAGCACTGCTAAGCCGGTGTTTGATGCACCTATGACACCAGAAAAAGTGCTAATGAATTTGTATGGCGAATCAAATACTGTTGATGAAATAAATCCCAGGCAAACGAAATCAGATTTAGCGCATCAGTAGTTTAAACTTTACATTTTTCAAACTAAAGAAAGGTAAATCCGGCATCATTTATAATTTTTAAAAAGCCTGTTCAGGGTTTACTAATAGTTTGGAATTTAGTGCGGTAACTAAACTACTAAACCCACTAATCTAAATTGCTGCAAAATTTATGGTGCGGAATAATTACTAAACGATTCATGACATCCAATGCATAAAAACTTACCGGCCTGGCAACTCATTTATCAAAGCCTTCAACAAAATATGGGGGTAATGTTGATGTATGTGTTGGAAAGTAAAGGCAGTAGTCCGGGCAGGCAAGGGTTTATGATGGCCGTAAACGCAAATGGAGAAATGAGCGGTTCATTAGGAGGTGGAATAATGGAATTTAAGTTGACAGAACTGGCAAAAGCAAGGTTGATACTTGACGATATAGGGCCCTCAATCCACCAGCAATTTCATGATAAAGAGGCAGCTCAAAATCAAAGTGGCATGATTTGCTCCGGCGAGCAAACAATCTTTTTATATAAGGTATCGGCGACAGAATTGCAGGTGGCCGAATTAATTATAAAGACATTACAGGCCAATCAAAATGGTACCATGCAATTAACGCTGAAGGGTATTTCATTTTGCAACCAAATCCCTGCTCAGGATTTTTCCCTTAACAAAACAGCCGATGATTTTTTATTCATTGAAAAGCTAGGCTATAAACAAAACCTGTACATCATCGGGGGAGGCCATTGTTCATTGGCGCTTGCCCAATTAATGCAAACGATGGATTTTTATATCCGATTGTATGATGACAGAACAGAACTGAATACAATGGCGCAAAATCATTTTGTTCATGAAAAAATTGTGTTAGATAATTATGGACATTTAGAAAAATGTATCCCTTCGGGCGAAAATAATTATGTGGTTATAATGACCGTTGGTTATCGTACAGATGATATTGCTGTAAGGGCTTTGCTTAATAAGAGATTAGCTTTTTTGGGTATCCTCGGTAGCAAAAAAAAGATAGAAAAAATGTTTACCGATTATAAAATAGAAGGGATAGATGAAGCAATATTGAAAAACATTCATGCACCTGTTGGCCTATTCATTAAAAGCCAAACCCCCGAAGAAATAGCGGTAAGTATTGCTGCAGAAATTATACAGGTAAAGAATGAGAAACTGGCTTAAGGTAATTTTTTATTGAAAAGGTATTTCCTATAAACCGGGTTTTAATAGAATTAATCCCAATCTGATGAAAAAGTTCTATAAAAAGGATTTGCCTGTGTTGGTATAATAAAGTTGGTAATTGATAAGCATTACAAATTCCATATTAATACAAAGTTTTATCTTCTTTCTCTTTCCACTCTGCAAACACCTTTAGTGCATTCTTTCTTCCTAGTGGTAATATGGGTATTTTCCGGTCTGGTATCGATACGTTCATTTCTTCATATATCATCGAGTCGTCAAATCCTATTTCAGCCGCATCCTGCCGGTTATTGGCAAAATAAACAACCTTGGGTCTTGCCCAATAAATAGCACCAAGGCACATGGGGCAAGGCTCGCAGGAAGAATAAACTTCACAATCTGTTAGTTGAAAAGTGCCCAGGTTTTTGCAGGCATCCCGTATGGCTGTTACTTCTGCATGTGCAGTGGGGTCGTTGGTAGAGCTTACTTTGTTGTTGCCCCGCCCAACTATTTTATCGTCTTTAACTATTATGCAGCCAAAAGGGCCGCCTTCATTTTTATTCATGCCCTCCTGAGATAAGGCAATGGCCGCTTGCATAAATTTTTCTTCTCTGGTCATATTGATTTGTAATTCAACTTGTAAATATAGTAATGTAAGCAGGTAGTTATGCCAACAGCAGTCCTTTTATTTTTATCTGCCCGTGTACGAAATAAATATTTAACTCATACGTTTAATTCATTTTATAGTGAACATGGGATAAATTAATAAACAATTTTTTTTGGGCCCGGCAGAAGTTTTTTATCCGATAGCTATCGGATTTAACTTCATCGGCAAATATGATTTTGTTATTAATCCTTTTTGGTAAAAAGGATTAATAATCACTCTTCAACAGTATATCAATGAGGAAAAAAATACGAACAGTTAATTTATCTTTTGCTCAGTATAAATCTCTAATCTATTTAAATGAAAGAAAAGTTTGGAAGTATATAAGCTAAAATTATATGATCAAAATAAATTTAATTTTCTATATTTGTCCACCAATCAAGTAGACTTAATAAATTGTATGTCACATTCAACCAGCATAATGTTTGTTTCCAGGTGTTGTTGCACTAAGTGGAATTGTTGATTTTCCACGCAAACAATTTTTCTTTCCCACTTAATTTCACACATAAAATAGAAAGTTCCAGTTAAAATGAATCTATCAGCTAAAAATAATTTAAACGACTTACTCCATCATTCAGGTAGACTAATAGAAGTTGATTTTTTGAAATTACTGACTGATACATTTCCGGAGCAGGTTACTTTTTCTTCCAGTTTTAGTTATGAAGACCAGGTAATTACGCATCAAATTTTAAGTAATGAACTCCCTGTAAAAATATTTACATTAGATACCGGCCGCATGTTTCCTGAAACTTATTCTACCTGGAGCAGCACCAATGCAGCCTATAATACACATATCAAAGCATACTATCCAAATCAGGATAGTTTGCAGGATTTTATAGAAGCCAATGGCCCCAATTCTTTTTACGAATCGGTCGACAATAGGAAACAATGCTGCTTCATCCGCAAAGTAGAGCCTTTGCAAAGGGCGTTAAAGGATAATGCAGTTTGGATTACCGGTTTAAGAGCAGAGCATTCCGGCAATAGAAAAGACTTGCCGTTGGTAGAATGGGATGAGAGTAACCAAGTAATAAAATATCACCCGCTATTGCATTGGACAACAGACCAGTTGAAACAATACATCAGCGCCAATCATGTACCTTACAATCCTTTGCATGATAAAGGATTTGTAAGTATTGGCTGTGCACCTTGCACCAGGGCCATCAAGCCTGGAGAGGATTTCAGGGCAGGCCGCTGGTGGTGGGAAGATGCCGATAAAAAAGAGTGTGGATTGCATGAGCATTTGCCCCCATCCCCTAAAGGGGAGTTTTCGACGGGTTCAACTATTAAGTAAATTTAAAAATGGCCAAATGTTGGCCAATAAAAATTTGATGACGTTTTATACAACACAGAAATATAAGGACGATGAATAAAACAGAGACTTTAAATAACTCCCCTTTAGGGGATGGGGGCAAAATGTTGGCCTATAATAATATGATGACGATTAACACAGCAGAGAAATATAAGGACGATGAATAAAACAGAGACCTCAAATAACTCCCCTTTAGGGGATGGGGGCCAAATGTTGGCCAATAAAAATTTGATGACGATTAATACAACACAGAAATATAAGGACGATGAATAAAACAGAGACTTTAAATAACTCCCCTTTAGGGAACGGGGGCGAAAATTTAGCCTATTATAATATCAAAACGATGAACAAAACAGAGACTTCGAATAACTCCCCTTTAGGGGATGGGGGCAAAACGTCACCCTTCGATTATTTAGATCAATTAGAATCTGAATCCATCCACATTTTAAGGGAAGTTGCCGGACAGTTTGAACGTCCGGTTTTGTTGTTTTCCGGTGGTAAAGATTCTATTGTTTTGGTACACCTGGCGTTAAAAGCATTTCGTCCTGGTAAGTTTCCTTTTCCATTAATGCACATTGATACGGGCCACAATTTTCAAGAAGCAGTTGATTTTAGGGATGCGATGGTGGAGACATTTGGTGAAAAATTAATTGTACGTAAGGTTGAGGATACCATCAAAGAAAAAAAATTAACAGAACAAAAAGGAAAGTTTGCCAGCCGAAATGCGTTGCAGACATTTACGCTGCTGGATGCCATTGACGAATTTAAGTTTGATGCCTGCATTGGCGGGGCAAGAAGAGATGAAGAAAAGGCAAGGGCTAAAGAAAGAATTTTTTCTGTAAGAGATGAGTTTGGTCAATGGGATCCCAAACTGCAACGCCCCGAATTGTGGAACACCTATAATGGCCGTATTCACAAGGGCGAAAATGTTCGTGTATTCCCCATCAGCAACTGGACAGAACTCGATATATGGAATTACATCCGCAGAAATAATATTGAATTGCCTTCCATTTATTTTGCTCATAATAGAGAAGTATTGGAATGGGAAGGTCAGTTGGTAGCTACTTCGGAATTTATCAAATTAGATGAAGCTGATAAAGTATCTGTAAAAAAAGTACGTTACAGAACCGTAGGGGATATGACTTGTACCGCTGCTGTAGAATCCACAGCAGTCAACATTGATGATATTATCAAAGAAATTATTGCCACCAAAACCAGCGAACGTGGCGAAACAAGAATTGATGACAGGGTAAGTGAAGCCGCTATGGAAGACAGAAAGAAGGGTGGGTATTTTTAAGAAGTACTTAGTATTTAGTACTTAGACAATACAAAGTACTTGCCTCAAAGTTTTCACACAACTAATAAAGTTTAAACATATAATGGGCAGTCTAAATACTGAACTCCAACTTTTCAAACAACAAATAAATTTTTAAGAAAGAGAAGGCAGTCTAAATACTAAGTACTCAATACTAAATACTGAACTCCAACTTTTCAAATAACAAATAAATTATAAACAAAAAGAAGGCAGTCTAAATACTAAATACTAAGTACTTAATACTAAATACTGAACTCCAACTTTTCAAACAACAAGTAAACTTTAAACGTAAGGACAGCAGTTTAAATACTAAATACTAAATACTGAACTCTAGCTTTTCAAACAACAAGTAAACTTTAAACGTAAGGACAGCAGTCTAAATACTAAATACTAAATACTAAATACTAAATACTAAATACTAAGTACTAAATACTGAACTCTAGCTTTTCAAACAACAAGTAAACTTTAAACGTAAGGACAGCAGTCTAAATACTAAATACTAAATACTAAATACTAAATACTAAATACTAAGTACTAAATACTGAACTCTAGCTTTTCAAACAACAAGTAAACTTTAAACGTAAGGACAGCAGTCTAAATACTAAATACTAAATACTAAATACTAAATACAAAATACTAAAATGGACATACTAAGATTTATAACAGCAGGCAGCGTTGATGATGGTAAAAGTACCTTGATAGGACGGTTGCTGTACGATAGCAAATCGATCATGATTGATCAGCTGGAAGCTATTGAAAAGCAAAGTAAAAATAAAGAAGATGGCGAAATAGATCTTGCTCTATTAACCGATGGCTTAAGAGCTGAAAGAGAACAAGGCATCACCATTGATGTGGCGTATAAATATTTCAGCACACCTAAGCGTAAGTTTATTATTGCCGATGCGCCAGGGCATATCCAGTACACCCGTAACATGGTAACAGGTGCTTCAAATGCAGATCTGGCAATCATTTTAGTAGATGCCCGCCATGGAGTGGTGGAGCAAACAAGAAGGCATTCTATCATTGCATCTCTGCTCAATATTCCGCATGTGGTGGTGGCCATTAATAAAATGGACCTGGTAAATAATTCGCAGGATGTTTACAATAACATTGTAATAGATTATGCAGCCGTAGCCGTTTCGTTGGGGTTAAAGGATATTAAATACATTCCCATCAGTGCCATTAACGGTGATAATATTGTAGAGAAATCTGCAAATTTTTCCTGGTACGAAGGAGCGTCTTTGCTGGATATTTTAGAGAATGTAGTGGTGGCTGATGATGTGAATTATACCGATGCAAGGTTTCCTGTTCAATATGTTATTCGGCCACAAACAGAAGAGCTGCATGATTATCGTGGCTATGCCGGAAAAATAATCAGCGGTGTTTATAAAATCGGCGATGCCATTACGGTGCAGCCATCCGGGTTAACCAGTACCATCAGTGCCATAGAAATTGGTGGGCAACAGGTAGAAAAAGCCACCGCTCCGCAAAGTGTGGTGTTGCATTTGAAAGATAATATTGACATCAGTCGTGGAGATATTATTGTTCAAACTGATAACCAGCCTAACGTAGAAAATACGCTGGAAGTATTGCTCTGCTGGATGGACAACAAGCCATTGGTGCCAGGTAATAAATATTTATTACAAATCAATAGCCGGGTAGTAAGAGCTGTAGTTAGAGAAATTGAATACAAACTGAACGTAAATTCTTTGCAGCAGGAACCAGCGCCGGAAAAGGCGATGCTGAATGATGTAATAAAAGCAACCATCAAAACTGCTTCACCCATACCTTACGATTCTTATAAAAAATTAAGGGCAAATGGTGGTGCGATATTAATTGATGAAACAAGTAATGTAACCGTGGGTGCATGTATGATTCAATGATAATTGATAATTGACTATTGTACGTTTAAACTCAAATTATTGATTTGTGCTGTTTGCTGTTTGAATTTATGAGGTGCCTGGATTTCATATTCCATCGGTACATTTAAATGGTCAAAAAATTGAAATTACTTTTTATCTCACTTATGGAGCCGAAACAAACTGCATCACTAAACTATTTAATAAACAAACTATCGAATGAATAATGCCGATTTTATAAATACACTGTTCAGGCAACATAAAAATTCTACCAAAACTTTTCCAGATAAGGAATTGTCGGAAGAGTTTATAAATGGATTTTTTGATTTTTTATTTATTCCGCACCGGCAAAAGAAATACTCAGTATTTGAATTGTCAAAGGAGTTTGAATCATACAAAAGCCATTTGTCTACACTCATTTATGATGTGCTGGCTGATGGAAGTAAAACAGAGGAAATAGCCAATAATTTTATTGAGGCGGTACCATCAATTTATAATGCTTTATTAAAAGATGCAGAAGCCATCATAAAATTTGATCCGGCTGCAGAATCAATAGAAGAAGTGCTGGTGGCTTATCCTGGGTTTTATGCAACGGCGGTTTACCGGATATCAAATTATTTGTGGAATCAGGGCGTGAAAATTTTACCAAGGGTTTTTGCTGAATATGCACACAGCAAAACAGGTATTGATATTCATCCCGGCGCAACTATCGGCAAGTCATTTTTTATTGACCATGGTACCGGAATTGTAATTGGCGAAACCACTGTAATTGGTGACAATGTTAAAATATACCAGGGCGTTACATTGGGCGCATTAAGTGTTAATAAGGATCAGGCAAAATCAAAGCGGCATCCAACCATTGAAGATAATGTGGTAATTTATTCCGGGGCAACTATCCTGGGCGGCGATACAGTAATTGGTCATGATAGTGTTATTGGTGGTAATGTATGGTTAACCAATAGCGTGTTGCCCGATTCAATTGTGTATCATAAAAGTGAAATCACCATAAGGGATAAAAATCCACTTCCTGGTGTGTTGAATTTTGTGATATAATAAAGGATTTCACGCCAAGATGCAAAGGAGCAAAGAAGCAAAGTTTTGTTTCTTGATTTTTTCTCTTTTCGTTTTTGAGTGAGACTGAATTTTGTGATATGGTGAAGAGTTTCACGTCAAGATGCAAAGGAGCAAAGAAATAATTTGTTACAACGTTGCTTCTTAAATTTTTTCTTTGCGTCTTTGCGTGAAAAAGATGATGTGGATAAAGTTGAGTAAAGATATTCTGCACAAGAGTGATTATTATTTCTTTTTACTAAAAAGAAATAATAACAAAGAATTCTTGCCACTAAAGATGATTAAAGATTTAATGCCAGGATCCAAAAAATAAAAACCACACTCCTGCAAACGGAGCTTAATTTATTAAAAAACAAAACAACAACATCATGAAAGCAAACAGCATTTTAGGAACCATCGGTAATACACCGCATGTAAAAATTAATAAATTGTATGGCGATCAGCATGAAGTATGGATTAAACTGGAAAAAAATAATCCCGGCGGTAGTATTAAAGATCGAATTGCATTGTCAATGATAGAAGATGCTGAACAAAAAGGATTGCTGAATAAAGAGAGCATAATTATTGAACCAACTTCCGGCAATACCGGTATTGGTTTGTCGCTGGTGGCGGCTGTTAAGGGCTACAAAATAATTTTAGTAATGCCCGAAAGCATGAGCATTGAACGCCGAAGGCTGATGGCTTTATATGGTGCTGAATTTGTGCTGACACCAAGAGAAAAAGGAATGAAAGGTGCCATTGAAAAAGCTACTGAATTGGTTGCGGCTACACCTAATGGTTGGATGCCTCAGCAATTTGATAATGCGGCCAATACAGATATTCATAGAAAAACAAGTGCGTTGGAAATACTTAATGATTTTCCTGATGGACTTGATTATTTAATAACGGGTGTGGGAACAGGTGGCCACATTACCGGCGTGGCAGAAATTTTAAAACAACATTTTCCAAACCTGAAGGTATTTGCAGTAGAGCCGGAACTGTCGCCTGTTTTGAGTGGCGGTGTACCTGGTCCGCATCCTTTGCAAGGTATCGGTGCAGGATTTGTTCCTTCTATTTTGAACAAAGATATTTTAGATGGTGTTATACAGGTTAGTAAAGACGAGGCATTTACTTATACACAAAGACTGGCAAAAGAAGAGGGCATTCTTTCAGGGATTTCTACAGGCGCTTCTTTGGCAGCTGTTGCAAAAAAGTTAGCCGGGTTGCCGGACGGGGCAAGAGTATTGACTTATAACTACGATACAGGTGAAAGATATCTTTCTATAGAAGGATTATTTGCATAGTGCATTGAATGGTAGCATTTTTTTTGATCAAAAAAAGGCTGGATAAAAGCAAGATGAAATGAGTAACAAAAGTCAACATACGGGAAAAGTAATACTGGCCGGCGCAGGTTGTGGTGATCCGGAACTGATTACATTAAAGGCAGTGCGCTACCTGCAACAGGCTGATGTGGTATTAACAGACCGGTTGGTAAGCAATGATATTTTACAACAGCATGTAAACAAAGCAGCAGAAATAATTTATGTAGGCAAACAATGCCGCAGGGGATTTAGCACACCGCAAAAAAGCATCAATGAACTGATTGTGCAATATGCGTTGGAAGGTAAGCTGGTAGTACGTTTAAAAGGCGGAGATGTTTCTTTGTTTTCTAATATTTTAGATGAACTGGAAGTATTGGCAGCTAATCATATTCCCTACGAAATTGTACCGGGTGTATCGGCAGCAATGGGTGCTGCCGCCTACTCCGGTATCCCCCTTACTGCAAGAGGTTATACAACTGCCGTGCGGTTGCTTACCTTTTACAAATCGGATGTGGTTACGGATGAATATTGGAAAGAGCTGGCGAATACAGAAGATACATTGGTCTTCTATATGTCATCAGAAACACTGCATGGCGTGGTGGAAAATTTGTTGCAAAACAACATAGCTGAAGATAAGCTGCTGGCCGTAATTGAGCAGGCTACTACGCCGATGCAACAGGTGCACATTAGCCAGTTAAAAGCATACCAGCAAAACCTTGGAGATAAAATATTTGCTTCGCCTACGTTGGTGATTATTGGAAAAGTAGTAGCACTGCATGAAAAATTTTCGTGGCTGCAAAATTCAACTGAAACCGGTGAATATTTTAAGCCGTTGGCCGATTTGCAATTTGAACAATTGATCAATGAAAGTGTAGATACAAGTAAGTAATATAATTCAAAATGATTCCATCTTAAAAAATAATAAATGCTGGGGGAGAACAAAATAAAAATATTACAGGAGCTGGTTAACAATTCCACCAAGGATGAGTTGATTTGGATGAATGGTTATTTGAACGGGGTAGTTCATGCCAAAACTGTTCCGGTTGCCGTTGCGACAGGTATTGCTGCAGGTATTGCTGCAGTTAATAAAATAACCATTGTTTATGGTACAGAAACAGGCAATTCAAAAAGACTGGCTACTGATTTTGCTGCCAGGGCAAAGCAAAAAAGTATCAATGCCAAAGTTATTGGGATGGACCAGTACCGCTTAACTGATTTGGCAAAGGAAGAACATTTGCTGGCTATCATTAGTACCCACGGTGAAGGTGAGCCGCCTTTGGCTGCAAAAAAGTTTTACGATCATATTCACAACAATGGCTTTAAACTGGAAAAATTAAAATACAGTGTCTTGGCATTGGGAGATACATCTTACCCGTTGTTTTGTAAAACCGGTGAGGAGGTTGATGAGCAATTTTATAAAATGGGAGGCAGCCGCATAGCGCCTTTGCAAAAATGCGATGTGGATTATGAGGATGATGCCAACGGATGGATCAATAGAATATTGGATAAACTATGTGTTCCGGTAAAGGAAGTGCATGAAGTTGCATCAGTAGCAGTAATGGCACCGCTTAAAAAAGTTGGCAAACAAATTTATAAAGGAACAGTACTTACTCATATTAATTTAAACGACAGGGGTTCTAATAAAGAAACCTTTCACATAGAAATTGCTGCGGAAGGGTTGAATTACACATGTGGAGATTCCATAGGAATTGTGCCAGAAAATAATTCACAGGTAGTGACAGATATTATTGCTGTTACAAATGTGGATGGCAATAAAACGGTAGAGTTTAAAAAAGAAAAATTTACTGTGTATGAATTGCTGAAAAGAAAAATCAACATCATTCATTTAACCGAACGATTGGTTAAACAATATGCAGAAATTACGGGGCATGTTATTGAAGCTGGCAAATTAGACTTACTTGACCTGGTAAAAAAATATCCGGTACAAAGCAGAACGCAGTTTGAAGAAATTTTGGTTGGTTTAAATGCTATTTCCCCCAGGTTGTACACGATTGCATCTTCACCGGCAGCGCATGAAGGCGAAGTGCATATTTTAGCTGTAAAAGATAACTACAGGGTTAATGGTGAAACAAGATTTGGACTTTGCTCTAATTTTTTAAGTGCATTAAAAACAAATGCTGTGCAGCAGTTTTTTATTCAGCCGAATAAAAGGTTCAGACTGCCTGCCGAAAATAAAGATATTATAATGGTTGGTCCGGGTACTGGTATTGCTGCTTTCCGTTCTTTCCTGGCAGAAAGGGATGCTACCGGCGCATCCGGACGTAACTGGTTATTTTTTGGTGAGCAACATTTTGTTTCGGACTTTTTGTATCAAACAGAAATTCAGAATTGGTACGAGACTGGTGTGTTGACAAAAGTGAACCTTGCATTTTCCAGAGACCAAAAAGAGAAATTATATGTACAAAATAAAATGGAAGAACATGCAGCAGAATTGTATAGCTGGTTGCAGGGCGGAGCGTCCTTTTTTGTGTGCGGAAAAAAAGATCCGATGAGTGTGGATGTAGAGAATACATTAATCAGCATTATTGTACAGCAGGGAAATAAAACTGCTGCTGAAGCAAAGCATTACCTGGAGCAACTGGAAGCTGAGGGTAGGTTTGAGAAGGATGTGTATTAGGGCCCCCATCCCCTAAAGGGGGGTAAAGGCAAGAAGCCTCCCAACCCTCCAAAGGAGGGCTTTGGGGCAAGTCCCAAGCAATGCAAAGACACTGTCTATTAATGTTGAATAAAGAACAAATATTTAAAGTGGAAGTGATGGAGTTTGGATGAGCGATAAAGCACCGCTCCTTCTCCTTTGGAGAAGGAGGCAGCCTCCCCACCCTCCAAAGGAGGGCTTAAATGCAAGTCCCAAGCAATGCAAAGAGACTGTCTATTAATGTTGAATAAAGAACAAATATTTAAAATGGTAGTGATGGAGTTTGGATAAGAGATAAAGTACATCCTCCTTCTCCTTCTCCTTCTCCAAAGGAGAAGGAGAAGGAGAAGGAGGTCTAGATGAGGGCAGCCTCCCCAACCCTCCGAAGGAGGGCTTTAGGGCAAGTCCTAAGCGATGCAAAGACTCTGTCTATTAACGTTGAATAAAGAACAAATATTTAAAGTGGTAGTGATTGAGTTTGGATAAGAGATAAAGTGCCGTCCCTTCTCCCCTTGGAGAAGGGAAATAGGGTTGAGGTCTTAATGGATTAATGTTGAATAAAGAACAAATATTTAAAGTGGAAGTGATGGAGTTTGGATGAGCGATAAAGCACCGCTCCTTCTCCTTTGGAGAAGGAGAAGGAGGATGAGGTCTGGATGATGACAGCCTTCCCAACCCTCCGAAGGAGGGCTTTAAGGCAAGTCCCAAGCAATGCAAAGACACTGTCTATTAACGTTGAATAAAGAACAAATTATAAAGGTTAAGTGATGGAGTTTGGATAAGCGATAAAGTACCGTCCCTTCTCCCCTTGGAGAAGGGAAAGAGGGTTGAGGTCTTAATGGATTACCGTTCATTAAAAAACAAATATTTAAAGTGCAAGCGATGAAGTTTGGGTAAGAGATAAAGTACCGCTCCTTCTCCTTTGGAGAAGGAGAAGGAGGATGAGGTCTGGATAATGTGGACAAAGCTCAATAGAAATAAAATGTACAAGAGTGCGACGCCACCGAAGCTGATTAAAGAACCACTGTCTGGCTCAAAAAATAAAATACTTGTTTATAAAGTTGAAGCAAAATAAAATTCAAAATGTCTGATAAAAATATAAAAGCACAGCAATTATCTGCGATAGAAAAAATAAAAACGGCCAGCGATGGTTTACGGGGAAGTATAAACGAAAGTTTAAAAGATGAGATTACCGGTGCCATCAGGGAAGATGATAAAGCGGTGATAAAATTTCACGGCATGTACGAGCAGGATGACCGTGACAGACGAGAGGAACGGGCTGCAAAAAAGCTGGATCGGCTGTATACATTTATGATACGTTTGCGCTTGCCGGGTGGTTTTATTTCGGCAGAAAAATGGATTGCTGCACATCATATTGCCGGGAATAATAGTACCGGTGTTATAAAAATTACCACCCGACAAACCATTCAGTTGCATGGATTGCTTAAATCCAGCATACGCCCTACCATACAGGCTTTCAACGAAGCTCATTTAGATTCAATTGCAACCTGCGGCGATATTAACCGCAATATAACCTGCGCTGCTCATCCAACGCAATCGGTATTGCATGCGGAAGTATTTGCGTTTGCTGACAGGATTAGCACGTTGCTGATGCCCAAGACAAAAGCCTACTACGAAATATGGATCGGCGATGAAAAAATTGTTGATAAAAAAGAGGAAGAAGATCCCTTGTACCAGGACCGTTATTTGCCACGGAAATTTAAAATTGGCATTGCCATTCCGCCCAATAATGAGGTGGATGTTTTTACCAATGATCTTGGGTTAATTGCCATTATTGAAGATAACAAACTCAAGGGTTTTAATATAGCAGTTGGTGGTGGTATGAGTACCACACATGGTAATAAGGAAACCTATGCAAGGCTGGCAACAGTAATTGGATTTGTGGATACAGAAGAAAAAATCCTTAAAACAGTGTATGAAATTTTAACTGTTCAAAGAGATTTTGGTAACCGCAGCGACCGCAAGTTGGCAAGGCTTAAATACACGGTGGATAGAATGGGTGTGGACAATTTTAAAAGCGAAGTTGAAAAAAGAACCGGTTTTTTATTGGAAGCAGCAAAGCCTTTTACATTCAATAAAAGAGCAGATTATTATGGTTGGCAGCAGGGTGAAAACGGGTTGTGGTATTACACCATGTTTGTAGAAAACGGACGTGTACTCGATGATGAAAAACTGGCAATGAAAACAGCTTTGTTGGAAATAGCTAAAACCGGTAAGACGAACTTTCAATTTACCGCCAACCAAAATATGATTGTGAGTGATGTTGCAGAGGCTGATAAGGCTGCCATTCATGCGATGCTGGAGCATTTTAAAATTATTGAACATACGGAAGCGGCTTCTGCTATTAGAAGAAATGCTATGGCTTGTGTGGCTTTGCCTACCTGCCCGTTGGCATTGGCAGAGGGACAGCGCTACATGCCGGAATTGCTGGATAAGATTGAACCATTGCTGAACAAACACGATCTTGGAGCTGAAGATATTGTAATCAGAATGACGGGTTGTCCCAATGGTTGTGCAAGACCTTATGCAGCAGAAATTGCTTTTATTGGCACTGCACCGGGCAGGTATAATTTGCAATTGGGCGGCGATAACCAGGGACAGCGTTTGAATAAAACATTTAAAGAAAGTCTGGATGAAACAGCTATCCTGCAAGAATTAGACAACCTCTTTGCTTCATTTAGAAACGAAAGAAAGGTTGGTGAAAAACTGGGAGATTTTGTAATGCGAATGGAGTTGGTGTAGTGGTGAATGGTGAATTGTGAATGGGCAATGGTGAATGGTGAATTGTGAATGGGCAATGGTGAATTGTGAATGCAAAAAGAAATTTACCAGCAATTAGAAAAATGATGATTTCCCGTGAAATTTGTACGATTTAGGAATCTGCTTTTTTGTTTCTTATCAGTTTATAAACTTTTATGCCGCTCAATAAAAGAAGGGTAAAAAGGATCAGACCAATAATGCCCCAGATCCAGCTCATGCTGTCTTTTACCGTAGCGATCATTACGATGGCGATTAAAAAAACGGTTGCAACTTCATTCCATATTCTCAATTGATTGGAAGTGTATTTAAAGATGCCTTTCATCTCATCACTGTAAATTTTTTGCAGTGTAAAATGGTAAGCATACAAGCCTGCAACAAAACCCAGCTTAACCCACAACCAGGAAGGGATACTTCCCATTAGATAAGCTACCCATCCCCCTAAAATAATGGTGAGTATGGCCGATGGCCAGGTAATGCCCAGCCACAGCCGTTTAATCATTATTGAAAATTGTTTTACCAGTATCTCCTTTTCAATGCCTTCCTTTTCTGCAGCTTCAGTATTGTAAATAAACAAACGTACAATGTAAAACATACCAGCAAACCAGGTTACCATAAAAATAATGTGGAATGCTTTAACGTAATAATATACCATAACCTGTTGAGAATTAAAAATATTAAGACAAATTTTTTAAAGCCTAAAATTACGAACACTCTTTCTGCTATCAGGCTGCTGCATTAATCCCCTTCCCTTGGAGGGGTTGGGGAGGCCTAAAATCATCTCCTCATTTCCTTCTCCTGTTTCTTTCACCCACTTTGCCAATACCTCCACCCACTGGTGATTGGTATTTAAACAAGGGATCATTTTATAAGAAATTCCACCAGCTTCCATAAATGTTTCTTTGCCCCGCTCATCAATTTCTTCCAATGTTTCCAGGCAATCACTTACAAAGGCCGGACAAAGAATCAATAATTTTTTGATACCTTCTTTAGGCATTTGCTCTAAGCGGATATCGGTAAATGGTTGCAGCCAACCCTTACCCAGTCTCGATTGAAAGGAGATACTGAATTTTTCTTTTGGAATATTTAAAGCCTCCGTAACAAGCCTGGTAGTTTCAAAACATTGATGCCGGTAACAAACTGCATGTGCTTCGGATTTTACTTCGCAACAATTTTCAACCTTTGTACAGTGGCAACCTGTAGGATCTGTTTTTCTCAAATGCCTGGCTGGAATTCCGTGGTAACTAAAAAGGACATGGTCATATTCGTCGTTCAGGTATGGCCTTATGTTTTCGGCCATGGCGCTGATGTAATCCGCTTCATCAAAAAATGGTTTTATAAAACTGAGTTTGAAAGGATACTTGTTTTTTAGGTGAATTTCCTTTGCAGAATCTACCGCAGTTTCATAACTCGCCATTGCATAGTGAGGATATAGCGGAATGGCCAGCACTTCTTCCAGGCCAGGTTGACGTTGCATCAGTTTTTCAAATGCTTCGGCAGGAGTGGGGTTGCCATAACGCATGGCAATCTCAACTGGTTCATCAATATGTTGCTGCAACTGTTCCTGTAATTGTTTGGTAAGTACTACCAACGGTGAGCCTTCCTTGGTCCAGATGGTGCTGTAGGCCTCTGCCGATTTTGGCGCTCTAAAAGGAACAATGATTCCTCTTACCAACAGCAGGCGAAGCAGGTAAGGAACATCTATCACTTTACCATCCATTAAAAACTCAGCCAGGTAGCGCCTTACATCTTTTACTGAAGTTGAATCCGGAGAACCCAGGTTCATCAATACAATTCCTCTTTTTGTTGCCATATAAATTTATTGTTTGCAAATTTAACCGTTGCGCCCCCTAAAAGTTCAGTAAAGATTTAAATAAATGTTTTAACCTCATTGGTTAAAATGAACAAGGTAAGTGTTACAAAATAATTTGTTTTGCAACTCAGCATTGGATATAATGCTATGTTTTAATGTGATTCCCAAATGCTTCTTCTGCCTCAATAATGTAACTGTGTGGATAATCTTTGCTGAATAATATTCAATCAAAAATAGCAAAGTCTTTAAAATCCGAACTATACAATAACATCAACTATCAGTATGTTATATATATGCAAATGTGATTTTTGTCACTACGGCTGGTGATATTTGTCATCATGTAAAATGACAAGAGCATGACAGAGAAATTAGTTTACAAATGATTGCGAAGGTATTTTTGCATCACTAAAGATTATAGAGTTAAATGCCCACAAACCGACACACAGATATAGGAACTTTTTTTATTGCAGGAATCAATTATAGAAAAACCGATGCCGATCTTCGTGGGCAATTTGCAATCAACACAATGCAATATGCCAAACTTCTTGAATTAGCCCCACAATTTGGTGTTCATGAATTTTTTGTATTATCAACTTGTAATCGTACCGAAATTTACGGATTCTCTGAAAAAGCGGTCAACCTTTGTCAATTGTTGTGTTCACAAACAGAAGGCTCATTGGATACTTTCAGTAAGATGTCTTACGTTAAAAAGGGAGAATCTGCCATCCAACATTTATTTAATGTAGCAGCCGGATTAGACTCTCAGATTTTAGGTGATTATGAAATTGTAGGACAAATTAAACTGGCAGTAAAATTTTCAAAAGAGCATGGTTTTGTTGGTGCATATCTGGAGAGATTGTACAACGCAATATTGCATGCATCAAAAGAAATTAAAACAACTACAACTTTAAGCGGAGGCACAGTATCGGTTGCCTTTGCTGCTATACAATACATTAAGGAACAGGTAAAGGATATTGCATCAAAAAAAATATTGCTGATTGGTACAGGAAAAATTGGCCGTAACATTTGCAAAAACCTGGTTGATTACCTGGATACTAAAAATATAACGCTCATTAACCGCACCGAATCTAAAGCTGCAGAACTGGCTGCAGAACTGGGTTTACAATGTGCCGCTTCCGAAGACTTGCCACAACAGGTGCAGCAAGCTGATATAATCCTGGTGGCCACCAATGCAACAGCGCCTGTTATTTTAAGACAGCAGGTAGAAGGATTTGGTGACAAAATAATTATTGATTTATCAGTTCCTTATAACGTTGAAAATTCTGTTCAGGCTTTGTCTTATATTAATTTGGTTAATGTAGATGAGTTATCAAAAATAAAAGATGCCACACTCGAAAACAGGAAAGCAGAAGTTCCAAAAGCAACCGCCATCATTAAAAAGTATATCAATGAATTTTTAGAATGGCATCAAATGCGCAAAAATGTGCCTGTGCTAAAAGCCATTAAAACAAAACTGTATGCTATGCAATCCTGCGAAATGTTCATCAGTTGTTTTTCCAGCGCTGTAACGATTCCAAATACTGATGATCAGATTCAAAAAGTAATAAATGGTACTGCGGTAAAATTGCGTACCCAAAACCAGCATGGCTGTTATTACATTGAGGCCATTAACGAATACATTGCTATAGGCACAAACTAAAGCCAAATGGGTAAAGTTATCAGGATAGGAACACGGGAGAGTCAATTGGCAGTATGGCAGGCAACCAAAGTGCAACAACTACTTGCAGAAAATAATTTCCAGTCAGAATTAGTTTACATTAAAAGTGAAGGAGATATTGATTTGCACACACCCCTTTATGAAATGGGGGTACAAGGCATTTTTACCCGAATCCTCGACATCGCTTTACTCACCAACAAAATAGATATTGCCGTACATTCCATGAAAGATGTACCCACAAAATTACCCAAAGGAATTGTGCAGTCATCCGTTTTAGAAAGAGCGTCTTATAAAGATATTTTTGTTTTTAAGGAAAGCTCGTCAATGGTGAATGGTGAATGGTCAATGGTCAATAAAGACCCGGAAAGTTTTGAACGCCTATTCACCATTCACCATTCACCATTCACCATAGCCACCAGCAGCGTCCGCCGCAAAGCACAATGGTTAAACAGATATCCCCATCACATAATAGAAAATCTAAGAGGTAATGTAAATACCCGTTTGCGTAAAGTAGCAGAGAGCAACTGGCACGGCGCCATCTTTGCTGCGGCTGGTTTAGAGCGTATAGGGTTGCGACCTGAAAATAGCATTGAGCTGGATTGGATGCTACCTGCACCGGCACAAGGCGCCATTATGGTAGTGTGTAGAGATGCCGATGATTTTTGTTTAGATGCATGTCAGCATTTCAATCACAACCCGACGGCTTTATGTACAAAAATTGAAAGAGATTTTTTAAGAATATTATTGGGAGGATGCTCCACACCCATTAGTGCATTGGTACAGATAAAAGATGATACAATCATTTTTAAAGGCAATATTTTATCTGTCGATGGAAAAGAAAAAGTGGAAGTTGAAATGACGGGCTCCGGCCTGACTTGCTCCGGCTTTCAAGCCGGTGACTTAGGTATAAACGCAGCCAACGAAATATTAAAAAGAGGTGGCAGTGAAATTGTGAAAGGTATCCGCCATGCAACAAAATAACATTCAAATATTATGCACCCGTCCACTGCCGGCATCCCTGATAGAACTGGCAGGAGCAGCAGGCATTGGAATAAACGTTTCCCCGTTTATAGAAACTGAAAGTATTTTGTCTGTAGAGATTCAGCAGGAAATAGAGTTGCTGTCTTTTCAAACAGCTATTGTAGTTTTTACCAGCATGAATGCTGTAGATGCGGTAACT
>Ga0163148_10001104_pt1 | contig 35852 bp, 26 predicted proteins | sample OliLakLV19MP7P2_FD_148606 | JGI IMG/M metagenome (GOLD analysis project Ga0163148, IMG submission 148606) | Freshwater microbial mat bacterial communities from Lake Vanda, McMurdo Dry Valleys, Antarctica- Oligotrophic Lake LV.19.MP7.P2 | ecosystem: Environmental > Aquatic > Freshwater > Lake >... | reverse complement strand
GACCGGCCACCCTACGTCGATCCGTCTAGCCTCGAAGCCCCTCCAAGGGAGAAGAAAAAGGGGAAAGGGAAGAGCAAATGAAGCGTGGTCTCCCCAGCCTTTTAGGCATGCTTGTTTTGGGCGTTTCACTCGCAAAATCCGCGGGCGCCCAAGCGGCGAAAAAACAAAAAAACGCCAGCAAGGCTGCGCCGCAGACAGCCGCGACCAATTGGGCGGAGCCGCCGGTTGTCGCTGCCCAATACGACGGCGCGCTCGTCAACGCGCCGGCCGGCGCGACAATCCTATTCGACGGAAAATCCGCGCCCGGATGGATTCAGTTTCCGCGCAAGGAGGATACCGATCAAACCGACCGCTTTCGCTGGAAGATTGAAAACGGCTACCTCGAGGTTGTCCCGCGCTCCGGGATGATCGGGACGCGCGGGGCCGTCATCACCAGCGGTCATCTGCACCTCGAATGGGCGACGCCCGCGGAGGTGAAAGGCGCCGGCCAGGGCCGCGGCAACAGCGGGGTCTTCATCGAGGGTTTTCCCGAACTGCAGGTGCTCGATTCATTCGACAACAAGACCTACTTCGACGGTCAGGCGGCCGCCTTCTACAAGCAGCGTCCGCCGCTCGTGAACGCCTCCCGCGGCCCCGGACTCTGGCAGTGCAACGACATCCACATTCAGCGCGCCGTCGTCGAAGAAGACAAAGTGATCAAGCCCGCCACGATCACGGTGTATCACAATAATGTCCTCGTGCAGGACCACGTTCCATTCGTCACCGCAATCCAAGCCGGAACGCTTCGCCTGCAGGATCACCTCAATCCGGTTCGTTTCCGCAACATCTGGTTCAAACCGGCCCGCTAGTCTCATGGCGCTCGGCCAACACTAATCTTTCCATTTACCGCACATGCATTCACGCCGCCACTTCATCGCTAAAGCCGCCACGCTCTTCACCAGCGTGCAGATTCTTCCACGTTCGGTCTTCGGCGCGAACAGCGCCAACGAGCGGTTGAACATCGCGTTCATCGGGGCGGGCGGCAAAGGCTGGCACGCCATCCGCAGCTTGGCCGACAACACGCTGGTGAACCTGACGGCCTTTGCGGACGTCGATGCACGCAATGTCACGGAAGCGCGCAAAGCGCATCCCGACGTTCCCTTTCACCATGATTTCCGCCGGATGCTCGACCGGCACGGCAAAAGCATTGATGGCGTCGTCATCTCCACGCCCGATCACACCCATCATTACAATGCGAAGTGGTGCCTGAACGCCGGTAAGCCCGTCTATCTGGAAAAACCGCTTACGCACAGCATCGCCGAAGCCCGCGATCTGATCGCCTTGGAGCGGAGCAGCGGACTCGCCTGCCAGATGGGAAATCAAGGTCACTCCGGCGGCGGTATTTTGATGCTCGATACGTGGGTAAAGGCGGGCGTGCTCGGCGAGGTCAACGAAGCCCACGCTTGGGCAAACCAAGTCTGGTCGAATAACGATTCACGTCCCGCAGGCGAGACCGCGCCGCTGGAGGTCGACTGGAATCAATGGATCGGCCCAGCCGCCCTGGTTCCCTACAGTTCGAAATACATGCCGAGAAAATGGCGCGGCTGGTTCGAATTCGGCACTGGCACACTCGGCGACTGGGCGTGCCACAACATGGACGCTCCTTACACCGTGTGGGATCTCGATTGCCCGCGCCGCGTGGAAATCGAGAGCTCCGGCGCAAGGAAGCTCTCGTTTCCGGCCACCGCGAAGATCACGTTTACGTTTCCGACATCCGGCGGGCGCCCCCAGGAGTTCAAGCTTCACTGGTATCACGGCAAGGACCACGCCTTCACGCGTCCGCCCGAGCTCGACGCCGCGCGCCAGATGCCGGTGGGCGGCACGTTCATCCGCGGCAGCCGCAGCGCGGTCCTGATGGGCACGCACGCCGGCCCGCCGCGGGTCATTCCCGAAGTGAAAATGCAGGAACTCGCTTCAAGTCTGCCCAAGGTGGACCTGAAACGTTCCAGCCACTGGGAAAACTGGCTCCTCGCCATCAAGGGACAAGAGAAGACCCGCTCAAACTTCGCCTATGCGGGTCGGCTCACGGAGACGATGCACTTCGCCAACATCGCGCTGCACGTGAACCGCGATCTCACGATCGATCCGAAAACGCGCAGTATCGTCGGCGACGCGGAGGCCTCCGCGCTGATGCACGGTCCCTCCGCCCGCGAAGGTTGGAAAGTTTAGCGAACGGTGCCGCCGCGCCACGCGATCGTCCCCATGCCCTCGAGCCGCATACTCTGCCTTTTCGCCGCGCTTCTTCTCGCCGGCTGTGCGGGGGCGCCGAATGCGCTCACGCCACGCGAGACGATCAACCCGGGCACGCCGTGGCCGGCCACCGACGCGCTCGGCCGGACGCTGCCAGTGGCGCCCGATGGCGGTGGTATCCGTCCCAACCGCACGGTGGGCATCTTCTATTTCCTCTGGCACGACGTCGACCGCGCGGAGCCGGCCTATAACCTCGCGCAAATTCTGCCGCAGGATCCGGACATCCTGCAAAAGCCCGACTCGCCGCTCTGGGGTCCGCGCGGCACGCAATACTACTGGGGCGAACCGCTCTACGGTTACTATAACTCGAAAGATCCATGGGTGCTGCGCCGACACGCGATGCTGCTGGCGGACGCCGGCATTGATACAGTGATCTTCGATACCACCAACCGCCGGACCTATCCCGACGTTTATTTGAAGCTGTGCGAAGTCTGGACGCAGGTGCGCAAGGAGGGTGGCCGGACGCCGCAGGTCTGCTTCATGGTCAACACCAAGGCGGGCGAGACCGCGCAGGAGCTTTACCGCGATTTCTACCAGCCCGGCCGCTTCCCCGAACTCTGGTTCCGCTGGCAGGGCAAGCCGCTGCTGATCTGCGACCCGAAGGAGGCGAGTCCGGAGGTCGCGCGCTTCTTCACGCTGCGGAAAGCGCACTGGCCGTTCACCCTCGTGAACACCCACAACGCATGGCACTGGGAAGCTACTTTTCCGCAGGTCTTCAGCTACGACCAGGACCCCGCCGTGGCCGAGCAGGTGAACGTCTCCGTGGCCCAGAACCTCCGCGTCGCCGATGGCAAGGTCACGAACATGAGCGACGGCAACGCGCGCGGTCGGAGTTTCCACAATGGGAAACAGAACCTGTCGCCCGGCGCGGTGAACCACGGCTATAACTTCGCCGAGCAGTGGCGGCGCGCGATCGAGCTCGATCCACCGTTCGTGATGGTCACGGGTTGGAACGAGTGGACCGCCGGGAAATTCAGCCGTCCGGGCAAGCCCGTCGTATTCGTAGATCAGTTCGATCAGGAATACAGCCGCGACACCGAGCCGGTCAGCGGGCTGCACGGCGACAATTACTATTTCCAGCTCGTCGAGGGCGTCCGTCGCTACAAGGGACACCTGCCGCTGCCGAAAACTGCTGCACCGCGCACGATCGACCTGGCCGGCGGCTTTGCCCAATGGCGCGACGTCGGACCCGCATTCGGCGATCATGCGTTCGACAACGATCGTCGCGAGTTCGGCCGCGGCGCGCGGCGCTACCTCAACGCGAGCGGCCGAAACGATCTCACGCGGATGAAAGTGGCACATGATGCAACGCACATTTATTTCTATGCGCAAACGCGCCAGCCGCTGACCTCGCCGACCGATCCGAACTGGATGCTGCTCCTGATCGACATCGACCAGAAACGGGAGACCGGCCGGGAAGGCTACGATTTCATCGTCAACCGCAGCATTGACCGCACCGCGACCTGGCTGGAGCGCAACGCCGGCGGCTGGAACTGGGAGAGGGTGGCGCAGATCGAGTTCAAGGCTGTCGGGAACGAGCTGATGCTGGCGGTGCCGCGATCGGCGCTCGGCATCGCGCCCGGCGCCGCACTTACGCTCGACTTCAAGTGGTGGGACAATCCGCAGAAGCCGGGCGATATCACCGACACTTATGTGAGCGGCGACACCGCCCCGGAAGGCCGGTTTAACTTTCGTTACGCGACCTCATCTCCACCACCATGATTTCCCCTGAAACACCCCGGCGTCCGCGCCGGGCGCCTGCGCCCCGCCGCGCCATCCTTGTGGTTTGCGCGCTCGCATGGTCATGGCCGATGGTTTCAGCGGCCGACGCGAAACCGAATGTCATCCTGATTCTCGCCGACGACATGGGCTACTCCGATCTAGGCTGTTATGGCGGCGAGATTGCGACACCCAATCTGGATCGGCTCGCGGCAGGCGGAGTTCGATTCACCCAGTTCTACAACTCCGCGAAATGCGAGCCCACGCGCGCCTCGCTGATGAGCGGTCAGTATTGGCAGGACGCCGGGCTCGGCGTGAAGCGCGGCCGCACAATGGGGCAAGCCATGCGCGCCAACGGCTACGCGACGTTTGCCGTCGGCAAGTGGCACCTCGACAGCAATCCGGTCCAGCGCGGCTTCGACCGCTACTTCGGCCACCTCAGCGGCGCGAGCGACTACTTCAAGGGCAACGCGTCGCACCGCCTCGACCTCGCGCCGTTCAACCCCGCCGACGAAAAATTCTACACCACCGATGCCAAAGCAGACTACGCGATCCAGTTCATCACCGACTCGCACACGGCGCATCCTGAAAAACCGTTTTTCCTGTATCTTGCCTTCAACGCCCCGCACGGCCCCTCGCAGGCGTGGCCCGAAGACATCGCGCAGTATCGCGGAAAATATCTCGCCGGCTGGGATCGCCTCCGCGAGCAACGCCACACGCGCATGGTGCAGTCCGGCCTCCTGCGCGCCGAGTGGCCGCTCTCGCCGCGACCCGACACGATTCCCGCGTGGGACTCGCTCACCGAAAAAGAGAAAGATTTCGAGGACCTCCGCATGTCGCTCTTCGCCGCGATGGTGGATCGCATGGCTCAGGCGATCGGCCGCGTCCTGGCGCGCCTTAAGGAACTCGGCCAGGACGAGAACTCACTCGTGATGTTTCTCAGCGACAACGGCGGTAATCCCTACGATCGCGGCCGCTCCGGCACACTCCCCGCCCCCTCAGCCCATTGGGAATACGGCCTCGGCTGGGCGCACCTGAGCAACACCCCATTCCGACACTACGAGCGCAACATGTTCAACGGTGGCGCAGCCACGCCGTTCATCGCGCACTGGCCCGCCGGTCTGACGGCGCGCGGCACGACCACCGACCAGCGCGCGCACATCATCGACTTGATGGCTACGCTCATCGACGTGTCGGGAGGCGCCTCGCCCAAGGAAGTCGGCGGCCAGCCCCTCGCGCCGCTGCCCGGCAAGAGCCTGCGTCCGATTTTCTCCGGCCAGACCCGCCCACCGCACGAGACCCTCTACTTCCACCTGTTCGATCATCGCGCGGTGATGGCCGGCGACTGGAAACTCGTCTCCGACTGGGGCGCGCCGTGGGAACTCTTCAACCTTTCCACCGACCGCACCGAACTGCGCAACCTTGCGCAGACCGAATCCGCACGCACGCAGGCGCTCGAAAAAACGTGGAATGAGTGGTGGGCCGCCAAGCCCGCCAACCTCCTGCACGCCGCCGGCGCCGAACTGCGCTACCGTCATCCCGAGGATCGCACCGATACGACGCAGGGCGGAAACGACGAGGCCGATCAGGCTGGCCGGGCCACGCGAAAAAAGGGAAAGGAAAAAACATGAAGCACGGCATCTTATTCTGCCTCAGCCTGACTCTGCTCACCGCCCTCGGCACGGCGGCAGAGACCCGTCGACCCAACCTCCTCTTCATTCTCACCGAGGATCAGGGCGCTCACTTGAGTTTTCTCGGCACACCCGGCCTGCAGACGCCCCACATGGACGCCCTCGCGCGCAGCGGCGTGTATTTCAACCACGCCTTCGTCGCCTACCCCGTGTGCTCGCCGTCGAAGGCCGCGATCTACACCGGTCTCCACAGCCACACCAACGGCTTGCTCAACAACACGCCGAATTTCCACAAGCCCGCCACCCAGCTCACGCCGACGGAGCGCAACCAGCCGCTCTACGTCCGCAACCGCATCGCCGCCGAGCTTCCCACGCTCATCGAACGGCTGCACGACGCGGGATACTATCAGGGCGTCACGAGTAAACTCCACGTCGCCCCGAACGAGAAATTTCCCTACGATGAATTCCTCCGCGAAAAGGGCGGTGCCGTCGTCGGCGATTTCATCAAGCGCGCCGCTGCGCAGAAAAAACCGTGGCACCTGTTCTTCAATATCGGCCAATCGCACCGCCCGTTTCCCAACAGCGATAAAGTCAAAATCCGCGTCAACCCCGCCGACGTAAAACTCCCCTCGTTCCTCCCCGACACCCCCATCGTGCGCCAGGACTGGGCCGAGTATCTCGCCGCCATCGAACTCGCTGATCGCTCCGTCGGCGAAGGCTTGGCTGCTCTCCGCGCGTCCGGCGAGGAAGCCAACACCATCGTCGTCTTCCTCGGCGACCACGGCCCCGCGTTTCAACACGGGAAAATGACGCTCTACGATCTGGGGCTCCGCACGCCGCTCGTGATTCGCGTGCCGTGGTTGAAGAGCGGCTTCCGCACCGACGCGCTCACCAGCGCCGTCGATCTCGCGCCCACGCTCCTCGACCTGCTGGGCCTTGCGCCATTGCCAGTCACCCACGGTCACTCGCTACGTCCCGTGCTTGAAGGCCGGCCCGATCCCGCGCCTCGCACCTTCGTCTTCGCCGAAATCTTCGACCGCGGCCCGCTCCCGAATGACGGCATGCAGGAGCGCAGCGTCTGCGACGGCCGCTGGCACCTCATCTACCGCGAAAAGCTCACCCCACCGTGGCGCCAAGTCCAAGCCGACAGCAAGGATTGGAAACCCTGGGGCAACCGCAGCTACGACGAAACCGTGAAACACCGCGCCGCGTTTCCCGAGCAATTCCGCATTCTCGCCGAGATGGACCCGCAAGCCCTCGGCGGTCAGGTTCGCGCCCTCGAACTCTACGATCTTTCGACCGACCCCGACGAGATGCTCAACCTCTCCGCCGATCCCCAGGCTCGTCCGGAACTCCTCCGCCTCTATGCCGCCTTGCTCCGCTGGACCAAGGAAACCCGCGATCCGGCCATCACCCCACCCGACCTGCCATGAAGAAACTTCTCATCGTGCTCGCACTCGTGACGCCGCGGCTCGCCCTCGCCGCCACGACCACCGCTCCGGCCAAGCCCAACATCATTTTAATCTACAGCGACGATCATGGCTTCGCCGACCTCGCTGCGCAGAAAACCGATCCCGACATTCGCACTCCCCACCTCGACGCGATGGCGCGCGACGGCGTGCGCTTTCTCAACGGCTACGTCAGCGCCCCGCAGTGCGTGCCCTCGCGCGCCGGCGTTATCACCGGCCGCTACCAGCAGCGCTTCGGCGTCGAGGACAACCTCAAGGGCCCGCTCCCGCTCGCCGAACTTACCATCGCCGAGCGGTTGAAAACCGCCGGCTACATTTCCGGCCAAGTCGGCAAGTGGCACCTCGAACCGCCACCCCGCAGTGAGAACGATTCGGCACGCCGCAAAGCCGCTGCGGCCGACGACCGCAAGTTTCTCCCGCTCGGCCAAGGCTTCGAGGAATACTACACGGGACCGATGAACTCCTTCGTCGCCTCGCACGACCTGAAGGGCCACCAGCTCGCCAACGCGCCGCAGACACTCACCGACCCGCGCTTCCGCTGCGTATGGCAGACCGACGCCGCGCTGCAGTTCATCGACCGCCACCCGCGCGATCCATTCTTCCTCTACCTCGCCTACTACACCCCGCACGTCCCGCTGCAATCGCCCGAGCCGTGGTTCGCCCGCACGCCGGCCCACCTGCCGCTCGAACGCCGCCAGGCCCTCGCGATGATCGCGGCGATGGACGAGGGCATCGGCCAAATCCGCGCGCGCCTCGCGCAGCTCGGTCTCGAAAAAAATACTCTAATCTTTTTCATCGGCGACAACGGCGCGCCCCTCAAAGACGGCGCGTGGAACGGCTCGCTCAACACCCCGCTCACCGGTGAAAAAGGCATGCTCACCGACGGCGGCATCCGCACGCCCTTTCTCGCCGCCTGGCCCGGCACGCTACCCGCCGGGAAAATCTACGATCATCCCGTCATCAACCTCGACGTCGCCGCCACCGCCGTCGCGGTCGCCGGCCTCCCGCACGATCCCGCGATCGACGGCGTGAATCTCCTGCCGTTCGTGCGCGGCGAAAAATCCGGTGCGCCCCACGACGCGCTCTACTGGCGCTGGCGCTCCCAAGCCGCCGTGCGCACCGATCGCTGGAAACTGATTCTCCTCGGTTCCGAACAAAAATTTCTCTTCGACCTCCACCGCCCCGAGGGCGAAACCAAAAACCGCCTCGCCGATTTTCCTGCCGTCGCCGCCGGTTTGGAAAAGAAACTCATGGCGTGGGACGCCACGCTCCCACCGCCGCCGCTCCCCCGCGCCGTCGTCGCGCAGGATCAGGTTTTCTACGACGCGCACGTGCTCCAACCCGGGGCCGCTTCGACCAAACGCGGCCGGGCCACCCAGCCGACGGCGTCAGTCGCCGCCGATCCGCAGGGTTGGATCGCCCGCGGCGCGACCCTCACCACCCGCGACGGCGCCCTCCAGATCGCGCCCGGCGCCGCGCGCGGTTTCATCACGCACCCTGGCCTTGAAGTCAGCGGGCCGATGACCGCGACCGTCCGCCTGCGCACGCCCGCTGGCGGTGACTTCTCCCTCGCCTGGCGCACCACGGAACAGCCGGATTTTTTGCCCGAACAAATCGCCCGGACCACCGTGACCGGCTCCGCCCAGTGGCAAACCATCGCGCTCAAAATTCCGGCTCAAGGCACCGTTATCCACGTCCGCCTGCACGTGCCCGGGGAAAATGCGTTCGAGATTTCGCGGATCGAATTCCTTGGTGCCAACCGCGCATCCCCGAAGGTCTGGGATTTCACCGCCGCGCCACTGGCCCGCTGATACCTCCTCGATGAAACGTTCGCTCGCGCTGCCACTCCTGTCGCTGCTCCTCGCCGTTGCGACCCTGCGCGCCGCCGCTCTCGCAGCCGATCGCTCACCGCAAATCTACGCCGGCGGTGTCGCTGGCGTCGCCGCGCTGGCCGACGCGACGGCCTCCGCGCAGTTCCGCGCCGCCGGCGGCGGACTCTACCTGCACAACAACGGCTGGGCCGCGCTCACGCCCGCGCAACAGCGCGAAACGTTGCGACACTTCACCGGCGCGCCCGTCGCGCTTGAGCTGGGCTTCGGCCGTGGCGATCACGCCCACGCTTGGGGGAAGCGTTTCCGCGAGGGCTACCTCGCGCTCGGCATCAAGCCCGCGTTCATCGCCGCGAACGCATTCGACAACAACAACCAGCCCACGGCCGAGCAGTGGCACCACTATATGGCGGCGCTCCGCGCGGCCGGCGTGCCGGAGAGCACGCTGATTCTGCCGACCTTCGAGTATCAGAATTTCCGGCCCAACATCCCGACGCTCTCCGCCCACACGGTCACACTTTCTCCGGTGTTTCAGGCGATCATCCGCACCGCCGGCGGGATCGTGCTCGACACGCCGAGCGGCTATACCTTCGGCCGCGAGCCCGCGTATCGCGATTGGGTGGTCGACGCGTTGCGCTGGACGCGCGCACAGGGGTTGAAGTCCGTCGTCATCGTCTCGCCGCACCGTTCCAAACTCCAGTTCGCCGCCGACACCGATCGTTACCTCGCTTTTCTGCGCGCCCAAAACGCCTCCCCCGACATCGTCGTCGTCGAAAACTACGAGCCAAAACCGGCGCCCGACTACCCCAACCTCGTCGGCCCCGAATCCGATCCCGCGACCGCGCTCGGCGTCGGCCTCGGCTTGTTGCGCGGTGATCGCCTCCTCTGGCTCAACCGCGACACCCGAATGTTCGCCCTCCGCGCCAAGCCCGCCGAATCCCACCCGTGATCTTTTTATGAAGCCGTCCCGTCTCGTTTTCATCCTCAGTCTGCTCGCAATCGGCGGAACCGTGTTCGCGGCCTCGCCCGCCCGGCCGAACGTCATCTTCATCCTCGCCGACGATCTCGGCTGGAGCGACACGACGTTCAACCGCCCCAATGCGTTCTACGAGACCCCGAACATCCAGCGCCTCGCCCAACGCGGCCTCCGCTTCACTCAAGCCTACGCCGCGAACCCGCTCTGCTCCCCGACTCGCGCGAGCATCCAAACTGGGCTCTACCCCGCGCGCATCGGCCTGACCGCGCCGGTTTCTCACTTACCTCAAGTCCTCCTTGAAAAAGGCACCGTCAAACAAGCCGGCCCCACCGCCAAAGCGCTCGTTGCGCAGAGCATCACCCGGCTCGACCCGAGCTACTTCACCCTCGCCGAGGCGCTCAAAGCCGAGGGTTACGCGACCGGACATTTCGGAAAATGGCACCTTGGCCCCGACCCCTACAGCCCGCTGCAACAAGGCTTCGACGTCGACTTCCCCCACTGGCCCGGCCCCGGTCCCGCCGGCACCTACGTCGCGCCCTGGAAATTTCCCGCCGCGCTCAACGTCCTCCCGACCACGCCCCACGAGCACATCGAGGACCGCATGGCCGACGAAGCGATCAAGTTCATCACCGCCCACCGCAACGAGCCGTTCTACGTGAACTACTGGGCGTTTTCTGTCCACGCACCCTACGACGCGAAGCCCGCGCTCATCGAAAAATACCGCGCCAAAGTCGCGAAACTCCCGCCCGGTAGCGGCCAGCGCAATCCCGTCTACGCCGCCATGGTCCAAAGTCTCGACGACAATGTCGGCCGCCTCCTCGACACCCTCGACGAACTCAAACTTTCCGACCGCACGATCATCGTTTTCTTCTCCGACAACGGCGGCGTGCACTGGATCGCCGGCACCGCCGAAGCCGGCACCGCAAATGGCATCGCCGACATCCCGATCACCAGCAACGCCCCGCTGCGCGGCGGCAAGGCCACGACCTACGAAGGCGGCACGCGCGAACCCTGCATCGTCGCTTGGCCCGGCCTCACCCAGGCCGGCATCGCCACCGATACGATTATCCAGAGCACGGATTTCTTCCCCACCTTCGCCGACGTGTTGAAACTAAAACTCCCCGCGACCCTGAAATTCGACGGCAAGAGTTTCGCTCCCGCCCTGCGTGGTCAACCCCACGACCGCGGCCCCACGTTCTGCCACTTTCCCCACATCACCCCCGCCTCCGGCGGCATCGCCTCCACGTGGGTGCGCGTCGGCGATTGGAAACTCATCCGCTTCTATTGCCAAAACGCCGATCAGTCCGACCTGCTCGAGCTCTACAACCTCCGCGACGATCTCAGCGAAACGAAAAATCTCGCGGCGCAAAATCCCGCCAAAGCCGCCGAGCTGAACACCCTCATCGCCGGTTTCCTCCGCGACACCGAGGCCGTCGTTCCCGTCCGCAATCCCGCCTACGATCCACACGCCAAGCCGGCCGACCCGGCGGAGAAAGCTAAAGGAAAAGGCAAGGCCAAGGCCGCCGCACCCAAGACCGACCCCGCTCTCGACTAACCCTACCTTGCAGTCGCACTCCGCCGATGAACCCCAACCCTCGCTCCCTCTCCCTGCTTGGTTTCCTGCTGGCGTTGCCCGCGTTCGCGCAAACCGCCGCGCCGGCGGCGGCAACCAAGGAGGAACCCCTCGTCCTCTCCCCCTTCCAGGTCGATGCCAGCACCGACAAGGGCTACATGGCCACGCAGACCCTCAGTGGCACGCGCCTGAAAACCGACCTGAAGGACATCGGCTCCTCGATGACGGTTTTCACCGAGCAGCTCATGGACGACCTCGGAGCGAACAGCATCTACAACCTGATGTCGTTCGCGCCCAATACCGACCCGTTCATCATGTCCACGTCCGACATCACGGGAAACGGCAACGACTTCATCAACGTCCCCACGAAATATGTGACCCGCGGCGGTGCCACGACCGTCGTCGCCCAGGATTTTTTCAGCAACGGCATCCCGCAGGACCGCTACAACTCCGAGGCGCTCACGTTTACGCGCGGCCCCAATGCCATCCTCTTTGGCCTCGGCAACTCCGCCGGCGCGTTTGTCTCCTCCACCAAGCGCGCAAAACCCAGGGACTCGATCACGGTGGAGCAGCAGATGGATAGCCGCGGCGGTCACCGCCTCACCGTCGATCTCAACCGCGTGCTGATCAAAAATTATCTCAGCGCCCGCTACTCCGGCCTGTTCGAGGGGCTCAACGATTTCCGGCTCCACAACAACAGCTACCAGCGGCGCGATTTCTTCACGCTGAACTTCACGCCGTTCAAGAAGACGACGCTCCGCGTCAACTACGACAGGGGCCACATCCAGCAACCCGGCGTCCGCCCTTGGCCCGACTACGACGCCGTCTCGCCCTGGCTCGCCGCCGGCTCCCCGCTGATCAACACCTACACGAACGTCGCGGCCGGCAAACCCGCCGGCACGCAGAATTTCGGCTTCGCCGGTCTCGTCTCGACGCAGTATTCCGCAGGCGGCACTCCCATCCCCACGCAGCGCCTGCAGAACCAGGGCCAGAGTGTGCCGACGACCTTTGCCAACGGTTTTCCGGTCAACGGCGGAAACTTCCGCTCCCTCGTCAACGATTCCATCTACCCGACCTTCGCCAGCGCGTTTGGCAATTCGGCTTATCGACTGACGGACTACAAGACGCTCTCCGCGTTTCTCGAACAGCAGATCACGCAGCACTTCTTCATCGAGGCCGCGTTCAACAAGGTCGACAGCAAGCTCCGCGCGATTAACGGCTTCGTCGGCCAGCTCAGCTACATCTACGTCGATCCCAATCGCCAGCTCCCTGACGGTTCACCGAATCCGAACGTCGGAAAACTCTACAGCCAGTCGCAGGCCACGATCATCGAAGCGCCGAACCAAGCCACGAACTACCGCGCGATGGCCTCCTACAATTTGGATTTCTCCCGCTCCAAACGCGGCTGGCTCCCCCACCTCGGTCGCCACCAAGCCGCCGTCTTCGGCGAACAAAGCGAGTCCAACAGCTGGTCGAGCAACAACGGCCTCTTCAACACGACCCCTTTCGCGACCACCGGCGCCGCCGCCGCGATCAACAACGGCGCCAACGCGATTCAATACCGCTACTACTACGACAACGCCGCCAACAAGGTCGGCACCTCCGTCGGCCGGCACCTCGAGGCCATCCCCGTGCTCTACGCCAACGACCCTCTGCCCACCCGCCACGCGAGCGGCGTCACGCCCGCCTTCATGTCACAGCAGGGCCCGACGGTCGCCGAATCGGTCGTGCGCACCAAGGCCCTTGCCGTGCAGAGCTTCCTCTGGAAAGACCGCCTCGTCGTGACCAACGGACTGCGGCAGGACGACCTCAGATCATGGGCGGCCTTTCCCAACGATTTCAGCACCCGCCGTGACGCGAACCAGATATTCCCCCGCCCGAGCGGGCTCGACCTGCGGTCCTTCGCACCCGCCATCCGCACGGCACGCGGTGGAAAAACCAACACCCGCGGCGTGGTCTTTCATGCCCTCCCATGGGTGAGTCTGAGCTACAACACCTCCAATAATTTTCAGGTGAACGCCGCGAGTCGCAATGTCTATGGCGACCTGCTCCCGAATCCCGAGGGCGAAGGCAAAGACTACGGCCTGAAATTCTCCTTCTTCGACCGCCGCCTCTTTCTCGACCTCACCTACTATACGAACAGCAGCCTGAACGGTTCCGACAGCATCGCCAGCAACGCCGCCGGCAACTTCAAGCAATTCGACCAAATCTGGATCGCCATCGGTGATTTCACGCGCGATGCGAAATACTACACGTCGCCCTATTCCACGATCGCCACGGTCTGGTCCGACGTCGTGTCGACCACCTCGAAAGGTTGGGAATTTTCGCTCACGGCCAACCCGACCAAGCAATGGCGGCTCACCCTCAACGGCAGCAAGCGCGGCGACAATACCACCAGCGCCCGCGGCGTATTCATCAACCAATACATGGCCCACTACATTCCCCTCCTGAAGTCCCACCCCGAGTGGCTGAGTCTCGACGCCACGAACGGCCTGACCGTCGCCGCGCGCGTAGCCGAACTCGAAAACACGCTCGTGAATTTCAACGCCATCCGCAACAGCCCGTCCGCGAACTTCGCCTCCAACTGGACGCTCAATTTCATCCAGAGCTACGACTTCGCCCCCCGCAGTCCGCTCGGCGGCTTCTCCCTCGGCGGTAGCATGAATGCCCGTGGCAAAGCCATCAACGGCTTCGCCGTGGACTCCCGGCTCGTCCTCGATCCCACGCAGCCTTACCACGCGCCAGCCTGGGCGAATTTCGGCGGCTGGATTTCCTACAAACGAAAGATTTTCAAAGACCGCATCGACTGGCGGCTGCAGATGAACGTCCGCAACATCTTCGACAAAAATACCGTCTTCCCGCTCATCTCCGTCGACAGCCGCGACGGCAGACACACCCCGAGCGTCGCCGTCTACAATTTGAAAGAACCGCGCACCTACCTGTTCACGAGTTCGTTCCGCTTCTAAACCTCACGCCCTACTTCCATGAAAAATCTCCGGCTCATCGGCTCCCTCGCACTCCTCCTCGCCGCCACGGCCTTCGCCGCGACGTCCGCGAAGCCCCTCAACATCCTCGTCCTCTACGCCGACGATTGGCGCTTCGACACCCTCGGCATCGCCGGCCATCCCGTCGTCAAGACGCCCCACCTCGATCAGCTCGCGCGCGAGGGCGTCCGCTTCACGCACAACTGCGTGACAACCTCCATCTGCGGCGTCAGCCGCGCCACGCTCTTCACCGGCCAGTGGATGTCGCGCCACGGCAACCCCGCCTTCGCGATGTTCAAAACCCCGTGGTCCGAGACCGCCCCGGGCGTCCTCCGCGCCGGCGGCTACTACACCGGCCACATCGGCAAATGGCACAACGGCAAATTCCCGCAGGAAAATTTCGATTTCGGCCGTTCCTATAGCGGCACCCACTGGATGAAGGAACCGGACGGCACCAAGATCCACGTCACCCAGAAAAACGAAAACGACGCCCTCGCGTTCCTCCGCGCCCGCCCCACCGCAAAGCCGTTCTACCTCACGCTCGCCTTTTTCGCCACGCACGCCGAAGACCAAAATCCTCTCCAATTCCTTCCGCAGCCCGCCAGCATGGAGCTCTATAAAGACAGCATCGTCCCCGTGCCAAAGACCGCCACCGCCGGGCATTTCCGTCGTCTCCCGCCCTTCATCGCGAACGAGAAAAACGAGGGCCGCACCCGCTGGCACTGGCGCTTCGATACACCGGAGAAATACCAGACGATGATGAAAAACTACTACCGCCTCGCGACCGAGGTGGACGCCGCCTGCGGTCGCGTCCTCGCCGAGCTCCGCAAGCAAGGCGTGCTCGAAAACACCCTCGTGATCTTCACCGGTGACAACGGCTACTTCCACGCCGAACACGGCCTCGCCGACAAATGGTATCCCTACGCGGAGAGCATCCGCGTCCCTCTCATCGTCCGCGACCCGCGCCTGCCCGCCGCCAAGCGCGGCATCACCGACGACGCCTTCACTCTCAACGTCGACCTTGCCCCCGCCATTCTCGCCGCCGCCGGCCTGCCCGTCCCCGCGCGGATGCAGGGCCGCGACTTCTCGCCGCTCTACCTCGCCGCGAAACCGCCCGTCTGGCGCACCGAGTTTTTCTACGAACACGCGACCATCAGGAACGTGGATTTCATCCCGTCCTCCGAGGCTCTCGTGCGCAAAGACGTGAAATACCTCTGGTGGCCCGACTTCAAACACGAGGAACTCTTCGATCTCCGCGCCGACCCGCTCGAGGAAAACAACCTCGCCGCCGACCCCGCCCGCGCCGCGCAACTCGCCGCCCTCCGCACCCGCTTCGCCGAACTCAAAGCCGCCGCCCGATGAAAGTCCGTCGATCGACCCGAAATCTGTTCCGCGTAGGCCGGCGCCAAGGTTTTCCGGTTGGGTTCCGTAAATGTAGGCCGCCAGCTTGCTGGCGCTGTTTGAGCGCGAGCGAGCTTGCGGCCTACGGGTTCCGCGAGTGGTAAACCCAGACCGGAAAGCCGTGAGGCCGGCGCGCTTGCGCGGGCTCCGGAAGCGGCACGGGCGCACGCTGGCGCTCTGTCCTAAAGCCGGCTGATGTTCGGCGCGCTCAAGACTGAACGTGAATGTCTAACCTGAATCCGATTCCTGAGTGTAGAGAACCTGAAGCAGCCTGTAGTAAGTCATGGGCGGGTTCCCTTGAAGCTCCGCAACGGGCGGGAGGCCGGCTCTGCGGCCTCCCGCCCGTTGCGGAGCTTGCCCCCGCGGAGATGCGCCCACACAGCCCGGAGATGAACCAGCACCTTGATTTGGCGGAACGGATCGAACTCCAATCCGGACTGCGCGCAGGAGACACCCAGCAGAGAGTGGCGATGCGGTTGAACCGTTCGGCCGGCGCGATCAGCTTGGAGCTCAGTCGCAACGGCGGCAGAACCGGCTACTGCGCGGCACGCGCTCATCGCCGTGCGTTGGCCAGGCGCGGAGCCAGTCAACGCGGCCGGTGTGACATCGCCGCCCATCCGCCGTTGCGGGAAGAAGTGCATGCCCGGCTCAGACGAGGCTGGTCCCCGGAGGAAATCGCGGGGACACTCAAACTCGACTATCCGGAACGCACGCCGATGCACAGCTCCCACGAATCGATTTACCGCTACGTTTACATCGTCGCGGTCGGGGAGCTTAAACGTGAATTAGCCAAGTGCCTGCGGCGCAGCCACCGGGTAAGAAAACCTCGCCGTCGGGGAGCGGCCGCAACCCAGGGCAAGATCCCGGACATGGTGCTGGTGGACCAGCGGCCCGCAGAGGTGGAAACCCGCCTGATCGCCGGTCACTATGAGGGCGACTTGATTCTCGGTGAGGGCAACCGCTCGGCGGTCGGCGTGCTGGTGGAACGCACCACTCGTTACACGATGCTCTGCCACCTGCCGCAAAAAGACGCCACCAGCGTGCGCGAGGCTTTTACCCGCCGGCTCTCCGACATTCCCGCCGCGTTTCGCCTCAGCCTCACTTACGATCAAGGCAAGGAGATGTCCCAGCACAAGACGCCCGCCTCCGAGCTCGGATTGAAGGTCTTTTTCTGCCATCCCCACAGCCCTTGGGAACGCGGCACCTGCGAAAGCCAGAACGGCCGCATCCGCCACTACCTGCCCAAAGGCACCGACCTCGCCTTGGTCTCCTACCAGCAACTCGCCGCCTATCAGGAAATGCTCAACGAGCGGCCGCGCAAAATCCTCGGCTGGAAATCTCCCGCGCAATGTTTCCGCGCCCTTATATCAAATAATCTTCACGTTCAGTCTTGAATGTGCCTTCCGAAAGGCGCTAAATCCACGAACCAAATACCACCGTAGGAAAATGAGAGCGCGGATCCGAGCCGCTCGCCTTCTCTCCGTTTCCTCCGCTATCTCCTGTTAAAAATATCCCCACCCATGCCCCTTCGCCCAATCGCACTCCTCGCGCTCCTCGCCCTTTCTTTCACCTCGCTCCGCGCCGCCACCCCGCCGCCCAATATCGTCCTGATCATTTCCGACGATCATCTCTGGAGCGACTACGGCTTCATGGGCCACCCCACCGTCCGGACGCCCCACCTCGACCGCCTCGCCCGCGAGAGCCTCACTTTCAAGCGCGGTTACGACGTCAGCAGCCTCTGCTGCCCCAGCCTCGCGACGATGATCACCGGCAAGTATCCGCACCAGCACAAGGTCACCGGCAACGACCCGCCTATTCCCGCCGGGATGACGCCGGCCGCCTTTAGAAACAGTCCCGCCTTCGACGCGGGCCGCGAGGTGATGAGCCGCCAGTTGACCGAGGCCGGCACCCTGCCGACCCTCTTGAAAGAAAAAGGCTACCTCAGCCTGCAAACCGGCAAATGGTGGCAGAAGCATTACACCAACGGCGGCTTCACCCATGGCATGACCCAAGGCGGCCGCCATGGCGACGTCGGCCTCGAGATCGGCCGCAAGACCATGCAGCCCATCTACGACTTCATCGCCGGGGCGCGCACCGAAAAAAAGCCTTTCCTCGTCTGGTATGCGCCCTTGCTGCCGCACGATCCGCACACGCCGCCCGAGCGTCTCCTCGCCAAATACCGCGACAAAACCCCGAGCCTCCCCATCGCGAAATACTGGTCCATGATCGAGTGGTTCGACGAAACCTGCGGCGAACTCATCAAACACATCGACGACGCCGGCCTGAAGGAAAACACGATCTTCGTCTACCTCTCCGACAACGGCTGGATCACGCACCCCGTCACCGGTCGCTACGACGTGAAATCGAAACAGACCCAATACGACGGCGGCCTCCGCACGCCGATCATGGTCCGCTGGCCCGGCACCGTGAAGCCGGCGATGTCCCCCGACCTCGCCCAAGCCACCGATCTCGTCCCCACACTCCTCGCCGCCGCCGGCCTCACCCCCGCCAAAAACCTCCCCGGCATCAATCTCCTCGATCCCGTCGCCGTCGCCGCCCGCAAAACCATCTACGGCGAATGCTTCACCCACAACTTCGTCGACCTCAACGTCCCCTCGGCGAGCCTCAAGTGGCGCTGGATGATCGACGGCCAAATGAAGCTGATCGTCCCGCACGCGCCCAACCAACCGAAGGACAGCGTCGAGCTCTACGACCTTGCCGTCGATCCCACCGAAGAAAAAAATCTCGCCGCCACCCAGCCCGCGAAAGTGAAAGCCCTCGCCGCGAAGCTCGACGCGTGGTGGAAGCCCTGAGCACTCACCATCGCGGCCCGCCGGCTCATCACTACCGGCCTACGCTCGTCCCGGTCGGGCCGTGCTTTCCCGGACGACCAACTCGGTCGAAAAAATCGTCTGCGAGGGTCGCGCCGGCGATTTCCCTGCAATCCGTTGCATCAACAGGCTCGCGGTGCGGGCCACCATGTCTTCGATCGGCTGCGAAATCGTCGTGAGCGCGACCGGGAGATATTCGGCGAGCGGAATATTATCTACGCCGATCACCGAGAGGTCGCGCGGCACACTCAAGCCCTCGTCCACCGCCGCCCGCATCGCACCGATCGCGGAAAGGTCGTTGAGTGCGATCAAGGCCGTCGGTCGCTTCGATTTTGTCTGCCGGATCAGGTCGCGAAACGCGTCGCGCGCGCTGGCGATGTGATGTTCGCACCGCACAAACGAAATATTTTCCGCCGCGATGCCTTTCGCCGCAAGCAGGCTGCGGAAGAGTTCCGGGCGCTTGCCGTCGTCCTGCCCTTTCGCCAGCGCACAAAGGAACGCGAAGCGGCGATGGCCCAGCCCGACGAGATGCTCGATCGCCTCGGCGAAGCCCGCCGAGAAATCACTCACCACGGAATCAATCGGCAATGGCACGTCGGGCTTCGCCGCCAGCGCCACCGCCGGCGGTCCACTCACGGCCAGGCCCGCGAGAAACGGCCGGTGCAAATCGGGATCGCTCACGATCAACGCCACCCCGTCGACTTGACGGTCGAGAATCGAATCGAACGCGTGTTGCTCCGCCGCGAGGTCGTTGCGCGTATGCTCGAGGATGAGATCGTAGCCATGCGCTGCCACCGCTTGGTCAAGATAGTCGGCCAGCACAGGGTAGAATGGGTTGTGCAGATCGGGCACCACGAGCCCGATCGTCTTATAACGACCTAGGCGCACGGCTATCGCCGCTTTACTCGGACGGTAGTTGAGTTCCTTCGCCACGAGCAGCACTCGCTCGCGTGTCTCCTTGGAAGCCCACGAATCAGGACGGTTATTGAGAATCGTCGAGGCCGTATTTGCGGCGACTCCGGCGCGAGCGGCGACATCGATTAAGCGGGCTCTCATGGAATTTATGAAAGTAACGCGGAATCCGCCTCCGGCGCGATGAAAACTTCACCCAACCGCGTGCCGGTGCGCGAGCGCCTCTTGGATCGCATGCAACCGCACGCGCGAAAGGGGGTAAAGCGCGATCACCACCGCCGCTAGCCCTAGACCGATCAATGGTGTTGCAATCAAGGTGACCCTCAACTGTGCGAGCACGTCCGCCGCGGGCTGCGTCGCTGCGACATAGCCGCAGCGCTCCGTCAAATACCCGCCTAGCAGCGCCGCCACCGCGAACGCAATTTTCTGCTCAAGCGCGAATACCGCACCGTAGAGCCCCTCGCGGCGGAACCCGGTCACGAGTTCATCGCCGTCGCACACATCGGCGTTCATGGTCGCCGACATCAGCCACACCCCCTGCATTCCCCAGCCGATGAGGATGTTTGAAATCAGCGCCCAATAGGGATGCGCCGGCAACAATGTCCACCACAGCGAAGCAAAGCCCGCCGATCCGATCGCGAGAGAGACCAGCGCGGTTCCGCGTTTACCGAGCCGCACAGAGATCGCCGTGTTGACGGGCACTCCGGCAAGCGAGCCGAGCATCTGCGCCATTCCCAAGTAGCCGGTCAGCGTCGCCGCGTCGCCCTGGTTTCCTTGGAAGAGGAAAAAAATACTAAGGAGCAGCGACACAGTGACCGGCGAATACATGCCCACAGTTGCAAAAAAATTCATGCCCAGCATGTGGGCGAACGGGCGGTTGCGCAGTGTCGCGACCAGCGCCGGCAGCAGGCGTAACTTCGGCCCGGGGTGAACCGCGGTTTTCTCCCGGCAGGCGAGCGCCGGCACCATGCAGGTTACCAATATCAGCAGCCCCACACCGCCACCGACCCAGCGGGCACCCGTGAGGATGGCCTCCGCCGGATCCGTCCCGCCGCCCTCGCCTGCGCCGCCAATGAGGAGCGTGAGTTTGTAGAGCCAAGGCAGGCCGAGTCCGCCGATCAGGCCCACCATCATCCCCCACCCCTGGAGTCGCGTGCGCTCGTGATAATCGCTCGTCAGCTCAAGCCCGAGGGCGCGATACGGCACCAGAAAAATACTATACGCCGCATAGTAGAGCATCGACGCGGCGAGGAAATATCCCGCCAGCGCCCAGTGGCTCCAGCCGCGATCGGCGGGCGGCAACCAGAGCAGGACCATCGCGAGTCCAAGCGCGATCGCACCGACAAATATAAACGGGCGTCGCCGCCCCCAGCGCCCGCGCGCACCATCCGACCACAACCCCACGACCGGGTCGAAAAACGCGTCCAACAACCGCGGCAGTGAGAGCGCCCAGCCGGTGAGCTCTGGCGGCACCCCGAGCGCCACCGTGTAAACCGGATCCTTCAACTGGCCGATGGTATTGCCCGCGTAGTTGTCTCCGAGCGAACCGAGCGCCCACGTAAATTTCGTGCGGAGCGGGAGGCAACCGGTGGCGAGCGGGGCGGATGTTTCAGGGGAACTCACGGGAAGACCTCCGAGCAGAACGACCGGCGCCGCGCACCGCGTCCGTCTTTTCTGCCCCAGTGCTTAAAATGACAACTTCAGTCCCAGCACAGGCGTGGGATCGAGACGGAAGCCCGCCGCAGGCGCGAACTGCCGACCTTGCGCGAACAGCGACACTCGTTTCCCCAAGCGGTAGCGCAGCTCCAGCTCCACGTAAATCTGCTCCTGGCCGAAGATCCAGTTTCCGAAACCGTAGTCGAAAATCGCGTAGGCCGAGAGCTTCTCCGTGAGCGTTTGGGCGAGGTAGAAACTTACCTGTGCGTCATGGTCGCGCGTGGCGACCGGATAGAGTTTCAAGGCAAAGGTGTTCCCTTTGCCCAGAGCGGTATTCCACACCAGCCCGAGGCGCAAAATGCCGTCGTAGTCCGTGCCGCCGTTTGCCTCGGCCGTCAGGTTCCACGCGCCCCACTGCGGATCGACGAACGCGAGCGACTGCATCAGGCGCACTTCCCCGTAGTAGGTGTTGAGATCGAATTTACTCTTCGTCTGCCCGTAAAAATCCACGAAGCCATAAGTCGTGAGCGCAGGCCGCAACTCCGCGCCGCCCTCGAGCCGCGCTGTGCCGATTTTGAGGTCGCTGTAGTAGGCGGGCTGAAACTCCAGCCAGCTGGCGTGCGCGGTGGCGGCGAAAAGTCCGGCGGCAGCCAGAGCGAGGAAACGAGGTAGGGTGTGGATCATTTGGAGGAAAGGACTAGGCCGGGAGCGGTGGTGAATTTCGTGCGATTGACCATATTCATCCGCGCGATCCGCCAGCCGTCAGCGGTGCGCGTGAGCCAGAATTCATACTGCCCGAAGAGGAGCGTGTTTTTCTCCGGATCGCCGTTCGAGTGATAGTGGCGCGCATGCAGCGAGGCGGTCACGTAGGCGGTGTCGGCCTCGATGGAAAATGTTTGAGGGAACACCAGGTGCTGCGTCGCCTCGAAGGCCGTGAAGAACTTCGCGAGCGCCGCCCCGCGCTGCGCGGCGGTCTGCTTCGCAGGTTTGCCGCTTGAATCGTTCTGATACTCGTCGGTGAAGATCGCTTTCTGCAGGTCCCAGTCGCGCGTATCGACACTGTAACCATACGCGGTGACGAGATCGGTGATCTCGGCGCGGTCGAGGAGGTAGGTGATCTTCACCTCAAGCGGGGCGGAGCGGAGCGCGGCGTGCGCAGCGCGCATCTTGCCGACATCGGCGCGCGAGGGCTGGGGATTGTCGGCGGCGAAGACGGTGCCAACCGAAAGCTGAATGAGGAACGCGACGAACGAGCGGAAGAGGAGGAGTTTCATTTTTTTTGAGGGGAAACGAAGAGCGTGGACGCGGGATCGGCGGTGAGGCCCGACCAGAAGGCACGCGCGCCTTCGTCGGGGAAAATCTCGCCCGACTCACCGCGCAGCACAGCGCCGAGCACGGCGCGGGCGACCGCGCGCGGATCGGCCTTTGCACAGTCAAGCCAGGCGGCCATGTCGGTTTGCAGAGCGCCGGGCAGCACGCTGAAAACCGGCAGGCCCTGGGATGCGAGTTCGCGGCGGAGCGCCTGCGTGAGCGAGAGCGACGCCGCTTTCGTGGCCGCATACGCGGGCACGTCGGCAAACGGACAGAGCGCCGCGATGGAGTTCACGTGGACGAGTGCGGCACTCGGCCGCTGCCGGAGCAGCGCGGGCACGAAAGCACGCGTGACGGCGAGCGTGCCGCGGACGTTCGTCCGCCACGCCCGGTCGAGCACATCGAGCCCATCCGCCGCCAGGAGGTCGCCGCCCTCAAGCGTGGCGGCATTGTTGACGAGGAGCCCGACGTCGGTCGCGAAGGCGGCGGCGGCGGTGATCGACCCGAGGTCGTCGGCATCGAGGCGTAAGGACACCACGCGCGGCTCGCCGGGAAACGCGGCCGCGAGCGTCTCGGGCCGGCGCACCGCAGCGTAAATTTTACCCGCGCCGTGGGCGAGCAACTCGGTGACGAAGGCATGGCCGAGTCCACGATTCGCCCCCGTGACGAGGGCGGTGATACCGGTGAGGTTCATCTTACTGAATGCGTTCTTCGGGCCGGATCGGCTCGCCTTCCCAGCGCCAGATCGCGCCGTCGCGCACCAGCGTGCGGTGGGCGCTACCGGGTGCGGGCGCGGCGCTCACCGGGGGTAAGGCGCGCGCGAGCTCGGCCTTCATGGACGCGTAGTGCGCATCGCGGGCGAGATTGGTCCACTCGTTGGGATCGGTGGCCATGTCGTAGAGTTCCTCGGAGGCATCGGCGTAGCGGATGTAACGCCAGCGCGCGGTGCGCACGGCGTGGTTATCGGCGTTGGCCGTCGTGATCGCGGGCCAGGTGCGAGGCGCGGCGGCATCGCGAAGCTGCGGCATGAGACTGTGGCCTTCGAGGCCGTCGCGCGCCGGCAAGCCCGCCAGCGCCAGCAGCGTCGGATAAATATCCAGCAACTCGGCGGGCTGGGCACGCACGCCACCCGGCGCGACGCCCGGCCCGGCAAAAATCAACGGCACGCGCGTGGAGCGTTCCCAGAGCGAGTTTTTTCCCGAGATACCTTTTTCGCCAATATGCCAGCCGTGGTCGGACCAAAGGACGACCACCGTGTTCTCCATCTGACCGGACGCCGCAAGGCCGTCGAGCAGGCGACCCACTTGGCTGTCCATAAAACTCGTCGATGCGAGGTAGGCCCGGACGAGTGACCGCCATTGGTTGTGTTTCTCCAACCAGGAGAGACGCGGCTCCGGCAACTTCCAGTGCAGATACCATGCGAAGTCCGGCACGTCGTTACGGTCGTCAGCGAAGACGGGCGGCAGCTGGAGCTTATCTTCAGGATAGAGGTCGAACCATTTCTGCGTGGCGAAGCACGGGAGATGGGGCAGTCGGAAGCCGGCGGCGATAAAGAAGGGCCGGTCCTTTGGGCGTGTCTTGAGCTGGGCGAGTGCGTTGTCGGCGGTCTTCCAATCGGCAAACTCATTCTCGGCCACGGGCATGACGCCCCAGTCCACCACGCGCATGGCGGACTCGGTTTCGATAATTTTCGCTTTGGGCAAAACCTCACCGGGCGCAGGACCATAGACCTCGAATTCGGCGGACTTGTCGGCCGGTTTCACGGAACCGTCGTGCCAGACTTTTCCAAAGCTCGCCGTGAAATAGCCGTGCTGCGCGAAATACTGCGGCAGCATCACCCAGTCTTTCAGCATCGGCACCTGGCGCGCGCCGGGTGCGAGGCCGTAAACACCCGTGGTCGAGGGGCGCAATCCGCTGAGGACACTCGTGCGCGAGGGATTGCAGAGCGGCGCCTGGCAATGCGCGTTGGAGAACAGCGCGCCGCGCGCAGCTAGGCGGTCGATGTTTGGCGTGAGTGCGGCGGGGCGACCGCCAAGACAACCGATCCAGTCGTTAAGATCATCGACGACGATCATGAGGACGTTGGGGCGTGGCGCGGCCGCAATCGCGCACGCCGGCCCCAGAAGCAGGAGGAGACCAGCGCAGAAGATTGAGCGCGGGTTCATTGGAGGGAGCGGGCGACGTCGCCGCTGATTTCCCGCCACCTCTTAATCGAGGCGGGCAGATATTCTGAGGGCGGAACCTTGAAACCGAAGTTGTGCAGGAGGATCGGCCCCTTGTAGCCGTGGCGCACGAGCGCGGCGACAAACGGTCGCACATCGTAGTCGCCCTGATCGAGCGGCAGAATCATCGAATCCCAACCCTTCGCGGAAAACGGCACGGAGGTGTCCACGCCGTTAAGGGAAACGAGCGCGAGGTGCGGGGCGATCTTCGCCACAACGGCGTCGAGTCGGTCACGGTTGTTCGCCTTCAACTCGTGACAGAGGTGGAGCGAGAGTTTTACCGCCGGGCGCTGCATCAGTTTCAGCACGTCGATGGACTCCTCGGCGGTTTCAAACGTGCAGGCGTGGTGCGGGTAGAGCACGAGCTGCACCCCGTCGGCGGCACACTGGTCGGCGACTGTTTGGAGCAACTTCACCGTTACTTCACGCTCACCGGGCGTGCCCACGCTGTTGCACCAGATCGAGGCCTTCAACTCGCGGGCGACGACCGTGAACTCCTTGAGGAATTTCTCGTCGAGCGGCTTGTCCACGCGCACCTGCCAGAGGATCGCGTAGATTTTGAATTTCCCGTCGCGCACTGCGGGGACCGCGGCGAACTCACGCAGGCGGTCAAGGGGTTTTCCCACGGCGACGGAGGTGCTGGCCATCAGCCCGTCGTAGCCCGCACGCTGAGCAAGATCGACCTGTTCCTGCGCGGGCAACCCGTTTAACGGGCGGAGATTGAACACACCAAACGGATTTGGCAGCGCACGCTCAGCGGCTCGGCCAGGCGCGCAGAGCGCGAGCGCCGCCAGCAGCGGGATAAAAAAGCGAAAGGGAGTTTTCATAGGCTGAGGTTCGCACGAACGGCGAAGTGATAGGTGCCGGCAGCGACCGTAACCTTGAGCGCATCGCCCTCGGCGGCGACGGCGCGGACGCCGCTGATCGTCGCGGCGGAGGAAAGCGAAACGCCGCCCTCGCTGGCGCTCGCCGCGGTGGCATTGGGCAGGAACACGCTCGCCGTGGTGTTGGCGGGGATCGTCACTTCGAGCGTGAAGACACCGTTCTCCAATTTCCAGGCACTCGCGATGCGGCCATTGATCGAGTCGTAGTGCGCTTTCACCCAGTTGATCGGCGTCTGGTCCGGATTGCTTCCCGGCGTCGGCGGACGCGGCCGGATGACGATCTGGCGGTAGCCTGCGCCGTCGGTATCGATACCGGCGAGCACGCGGTAGCCCCACTCCATCACCGCGCCAAACGCATAGTGGCTAAAACTGTTCATCGCGGAATTTTGTTTTCCGTTGGATCCGTTGAAGCCGTGCTCGGTCGTGTAACTGTCCCAGCGTTCCCAGATCGTGTTCGCGCCGTTCGAGACTTCGTAGCCCCAGCTCGGAAATTTCCGGCTCTGGAAAAGACGCACTGCGAGGTCGTGCTGACCGGATGCGGTGAGCGCGGGTAAAATTGACTTCGTGCCGAGAAAACCCGTCGCCATGCGGTGGTCGTTGTTGGCGATGCGCGCGACCAGTGCCGCTGTCGCCGGGAGGAGATCCTTGTCCGTGATGAGTCCGACGGAGAGCGCGAGCACATAGGCGGACTGCGTCTCTATGGTCAGCGTGCCGTCGGCCTTACGATAAGTCTTCGTGAAGGCGGCCTGGGCTTTGGCGCGGCGCGCGCGATAGGTGGCGGCTTCGAGTGGACGACCAATGGCATCGGCCATCTCCGCCATCAGGGTGCAGACGTAGACATGGTAACACGTATCGATGAACTCGACGGGCGTCGTCTCGTTCACGTTGAGCCAGTCACCCCACGGATTGCCGAGACTGGTGCCGAGTCCTTCGGGCGTCGTGCTCGCGTGGCGCCATTCCATAAAACGCGTCATGGAACCCCAATGCCGTTCGACCATCCGGGTGTCGCCGTAGGTTTTCCAAATTGTCCAAGGGCAGATGATGCCGGCATCCGTCCATCCGGAACCGAAGCTTTTGCCGGCGCCGCCGTGCGCCATCGGATAGGGCGCATAATCGGGATACGCGCCGAAACTCCGCTGCGACTCTTCGACGTCGTCGATCCATTTGGTGAAAAAGGCTGAAACATCCGCATTAAACGTCGCCGTGCGCACGTAGGCTTGCGCGTCGCCCATCCAACCGAGGCGCTCATCGCGCTGCGGACAATCGGTGGGAATCTCCACGAAGTTCGCGCGCTGCGTCCATTGGGCATTGCGGCCGAGTTGCGTGAGCACCGGGTCGCTGCACTCAAAGCTGCCGACGAGCGGCGTATCGTTGTGCAGCACGAGGCCGGTGATCGCGTCGAGCGCGGGCTTTTCCGTGAGGCCGGTGACTTCGACGTATTGGAAACCGTGGTAGGTAAACCGCGGCGACCACGTCTCGCCGGCCACGTCGCCGCGCAGCGTGTAGAAATCGGTCGCGCGCGCCTTACGGAGATTCTCCGTCATGATGGTGCCGTCCTTGTTGATCATCTCGCCGTAGCGCAGGCGCACCTGCGTGCCGGCCACACCCTTGATTTTGAGACGGACGATACCCGCGAAATTTTGGCCGAGGTCGAACACATAGGCACCGGGCTTGGGCTCGGTAACTTTCTTCGCGGGCAACTCCTGCGTCACGCGGATCGCGGGCGCGGAGTAGGCCTGCATCTTCACGGGTGACACGAAACCGAGGTCCATGTCGCGCTGACCGGCGGCATCGGAGTAAACCGCCTTCACGCGTGGATTCGTCTCGGCGCGCACGGCGGACGACCACGCTTTCGCCTCGTAACCGGCCGTCGCCCATGCGCCGAGTTCGGCGCGAGCATCGTAGCTTTCGCCCATGATGAGGTCGGCCTCGCGCGTCGGGCCCTGGTCCGTCACGCGCCAACTGCCGTCCGTGATCACGGTCTCGTGGGTGCCGTCGGCATAGTCGATTTCGAGCTGCGCACAGAGCGCGGGAGTTTTTCCGTAAAAATAGCGGCCGACCTTGTTCGGTCCATAACCGACGAGGAGCCCATAGCCGACATAACCCGAATACCAGCCTTCGGCGACGACGGCTCCGAGGGCGTTCACCCCACCCGCTTTCACAAGCGCCGTCACGTCGTGGCTGCGGTAGTAGGCGCGTTTCAAATAGTCGGACCAACCGGGTTGAAAGAACGCGTCACCCACGCGCTGGCCGTTGCAGTAGAGGTCGTAGATGCCGAGCGCCGACGCGTAAACGGTCGCGCGCCGCACGGGCTTCGTGGGTGTGAACTCTTTTCGATAGTGCCGCGCGGCCGGCAGGTGGAGCTTCGCGCGCTCCGTGTGCAGCGGAGTATCGTCGCGATAGGAGATCCACTCGGCGCGCCAATCATCGGGCTTGAGCAAACCCATCGACCAACGAGCCGGCGCGCTCCACCCGGAGGGTTGGCCGAGTTCGTCCCAGACTTGCACCTGCCAGAAACATTCGGCGCGCGAAGCGAGCGCGCGGCCGGCGTAGGCAATCTGGTTGGTGGCGTTGGCGCGTTCGCCCGTGACCCGGCCGCTGTCCCAGAGGTCGCCCTCGCCCGCGGCGAGCTTGGCTGCGGTCGAGGCGACGCGGACGTGCCAGGCGGTCTGCGCGGCACCGCGACGAGCGGATTCGACCACCCAGGACAGCCGAGGCGCGGGCGACTCGATGTTATCGGGCGCGACGAGATACTCGGTGCGCAGCGCGGTGAGAGTAATCGCTTGCGCGAGCGCGAGGGCCGGCGCGGCGACAAAAAAGACGGCGAGACGGAGAACGGAAATGAACTTCATTTGGCGGGGGTCGAAAGCGAGGTCGAGGCCACGGGCGGCAGGGCTTTTAGGAGGAAATCGCGATACTCGACCTTCATCGGTGGACCGACGTGGACCTGCACGCCGATCAGGCCGGCGACGGTCCGCGCGGCAGGATCTTCGTCGACGACCACGGTCATCACGTGGCCGTTTACGATGTGCGTTAGGACGTGGCCGCGGACAATGAGGTGGACCTGGTTCCAATCATCTTTTTTCACAAAGGCCGCGAGCGCGTCCTTCTCGCCGACGGTGCCGATGACGGAGCGTTTGGATTCCGGCGTGGCGCGAGTTATCTGGCCACGCACCGCGAGAAAGGTCCGGCCCCGCTCCTCGTAATTATTGCCCGTATGCCGATTCGCTCCGTCGATGTCGCATTGGGAGCCCTTCAACGCGAAAGCCGGCGAAGGAATCTCGACGCTGCGGTAGTTGATGCCGCTGTTGCCGGCGGCGCTGATGCGATACTCGACCTTGAGTTCGAAATCGGCCGGTGCCCCACCCCGCCAAATCGCAAACGTGTTCGCCTTGAGCAATGTCTCCGGTGTGACGAAGCCCACTAACATGCCGTCCTCGACGCGCCAATACTTCGGGTCGGCGTCCCAGCCGGTCAGCGTCTTTCCGTCGAAGAACGACACGAAACCGGTCGTGTCAGCACCGGCGGGCTCGGGGTAACTTTGGGCGGCCCGCGCCGGCGCGAATGAAAAAATCAGCGCGGCGGCGAAGCCGACGACGACGAAGGCCGAACGAAAACGGACGGGTGGGAGTTTCATAGGCGAAATTATTTGCGCACGACGACAATGCCGGCGGGCGCGTCGATTTGGGATTCTATCGAGCCGTCGGGCTGGCGTTCGTGGCGGACCTTGATCGGGCCGCGCGGGGTGGGATAAGTGCCCTCGGCCCACTTGAGGCGACCGAGCTGCGGGACGACGCGGACGGTTGAGAAGCCCGGCGCGAGTGGCGTGATCCCGAGGACGTTCTCGCTCAACCAGGCGGTCGGTCCGCTGGCCCAGCCGTGGCAAAGGCTATGGCGGAAACCGATGTAGCAATACGCGCCGTAACCGCCGTGGACGTCCTTTTTTCCCGCCGGCACGAGCTCGTCGATGCGCGCGGCATTGACGGTCCAGTCGAGATCGAAGTCCTCCCAAAACGTCGTCGCGCCGAGGTCGAGCATCGCGCCCCAGTAGGTCGAAATGAAATCGAGCGCGGTGTCGGTCTCGCCCGCTTTGGCAAGAGCCTGGAGCACGTAGAAACCGTAGAACGTGGAGATATTTTTCGGGCCGCCGATTTTGAGGACTTCGTTCGCAGTCTGTTTCGCATCGGTCATGCCAGCGAGCGAGAGCAGCGCGGCGCCGGACTTGGAGGCGTTGACGTCGGGAACGACTGTGCGCCCCCGCGCAGCCGCATCCGTGCAGAGCGTGGCGGTCGCGGTGTCGTCGAGCGCTCGCATGAGGCGGGCCCCCGATTCGAGCGTCATCACGAGCAAGCCTTGCAGACCAGCGGTGACGCCCTGTTTGTTCGGCGAGCTCGGCCAATCGAGGAATCGCATGCCGTCGATGCGTTCGCGGCCATCGGGGCCGATGAGCGCGGCGAGTTTTTTGAGGAGGGCTTGGAGGTAGGTTTTCTGCGCCGCGAGGTAGGCGCGGTCGCCGTGGTGCATATACCATTGTTCGTGGATGAGCACCCACCACATGGAGTAGGAGCTGATGCCGTTCATCCATTCCGTAACCGGCGTGATGTCGCGCGTGAGATCGAGGCTGCGCGGCACGACGTCGTTGAAACCGAAGACCGCATTGATGGTGGAAACTTCGGGATGCATGTCGCCGATCCACACGAGGCGGTCGCGTTTCACGCCGTCCCAGAGATATTCCTGCATGTTGAGGTGGACGGTGTAAGCACCGACCTGCCAGATGCGGTTGATGCGCTCGTCGTCGCAGCGGAACGAGCCGATCTGCGGCACGTCGCGCAGGAGGAGGACGGCGCGGACCTCGGCGAGATGCACCGGGAGCTTGGGATCGACGTTGTCGATCCGGACGAAGCGAAACCCGCTCGGTCCGACGGTGGTCTTGCCGAGCCAAGGCAGGCGCACGGTGAGGTCGCGAAGGGCGTGGTCATTCTGGGCGTTGGCCGCACCGCCGAGGTCGGCCATCGCCTCGGCCACGGATTCGCCAAAGCGGATGCGCACGAGCGGTGGCGCCTGATCCTTGGTCATGGGCGTGATGATCTCGATGTTCCCGGTGAGTTCGGTGCCGAAGTCGAGGACTAGGCCACCGCCAGGCGCACCGTTGATCGCCGGGGCGAGCACGCAGGGCGGCCGGGGATTTTTCAGCACAGCCTGGCCGAGCTTGGTTCCGACGAGGTCCGGGGCGTTGGCCGCACCAGTGGCGCTCGTCCAGACCACGCGTGTCGGCGGCAGGAACCACGCGCTGAGCGGACTCGCCTGCGGTGGGGCGGCGGAGCCGGCGGGAAAGACCGGCGCACCCACGGCAGTCGCGCACAGCAGAACGACGAGCCACGGCCGGGAAAAAATAGAATAGGCAGAGCGGCAGATGTTCATGGGGTAAGGGCCGAAGGGGAATCAGTGGGCAGGACCGGCCTGGCCGCGGAGCCAGGTGCCGAGGCCGATGATGACGGTGGAAAGAATCAGCGCCACGATACCGGAAGCAATGAGCCGATGAGCTTTCCGGCTGGACCCTTTCCATTCATTAAAAATCCAGCCCCACATCGTGCTAAAAATAATGATACTCGCCATGTGCAGCGTCCAACTCGCAAAGCCGAATCGGCCCATCTGCGTTTCGCCCATCGTGTAGAAGAAAAACTGGAAATACCAGGTGGCCCCGGCGAGCCCGGAGAAAAAATAATTTCTGAAGCGGGGCACCACGAGATCCGCCGCGCTCCCGGCGTCGGCTGCGGTGAGCGGCGCGTGCTCGCCGCCCGCCGCCCGCAAGGCCGCGTGCTCGGGTCGCACCCGCTTGGCGAAGTATTGGTAGCCGGTGCGGTTCCTGAAATTAAGCAGGGCGCACCAGATAAAGTTGGTCGAGAATCCGCCCAGAAGCACGACGACGAGTTTGGGTATGCCCGTCCAGAGTTCTGAAGTTCCGGCCGCGGCGGAGGCGGTCCCGATCGGAGCTGCCGCCGTGAGCGCAAACGAAAAGCCCGCACTCATAATTCCGGAAAAAGTCGCGACGAGAATGCCCTTGGAGAAATTAAACTCGGCGATCGCCTTTTTCTTCTCTGCCGCGGGCATTTCTTTCTCCTTGGTCAGACCGGCCAGGGCGGCGATGCCAATACCCAGCAGGCAGACGCCTACTCCGCCGAGCGTGATCTTGCCCGCAGACGTCGCGGCGATTTCCGCAAGCGTCTCCGGCACGGGAATCGCCGGGATGAACAGCTTGAACAGCGGCGGCAACAGCGTCCCGAACGCCGCGCAGTAGCCGAGCGCCACGCCCATGCCGAGCGACATGCCGAGGTAGCGCATCGTCAGGCCGAACGTCAGCCCGCCAACACCCCACATGGCCCCGAAAAAATACGTCCATCCAAGCGTGCCCGCCGATTGCTGCCGCAGCACGCCGACCAAATCGTGCGTCATCGTGAGAGCCAGCGCCCACGGCAAAATGATCCACGAGAAAAACCCACCGACAAGCCAGTAGGTTTCCCACGACCACTTCTTCACGCCCCGGTAGGGCACGTAGAAACTGCCGGATGCCAAGCCGCCGAGCCAGTGGAAGAAAACGCCGAGAAAGGGATGCTCCATTTTCCGAGTGGTGTGATGTAGAAAATCCGTCGCGCAGTGTTCAGCGCAGGCTCAACACGTCTCGCTCGTGACGCTTCACCTCGGCCAGCCACGCCTCGCCGATGGGGACATCCTGCTGCAGGCAGTAGTAGTCCCAAACGGCGCCGAGCGGCATTGTCTTGGCCTCTTCCATCAACGCCAGTCGCGTGGTGTGGTCGCCGGCCAGCTCCGCCGCCTTCAGGCGGTTGATCGGCGCAAGGAGCGCGGCTAGCAGCGCCTTGTTCATGTTGCGCGTGCCGATGACCCAGGCGGCGATCCGGTTGATGCTGGCGTCGAAATAATCGAGGCCGATGCGCACCCGATCGGTGTAGCCGCCCCAAACAATTTCCTGCGCGATGGCCAGCAGGTCGTCCGTGAGCGTGACCACATGATCGCTATCCCAGCGCACGCCGCGACTCACGTGCAGCGCGATCTCGGGTAAAAATTGGAGCACCGAGGAAATCTTGTCCGCGATCCCCTCCGTCGGGTGAAAGTGTCCCGCATCGAGCGTCAGCAGTTTTTTCCGACTCACCGCGTAGGAAAGATAGAACTCGTGCGAACCCACGACGTAGCTTTCCGAGCCGAGCCCGAACAGCTTCGGCTCCACCGCATCGACGTTCAGCTTCGGATCAATGCGCTTTGCGAAGATGGCATCGAGCGATGCCGCGAGTCGCGCGCGCGGCGCGGCGCGATCGGCCGGCGTGTCTTTCATCCCGTCTGGAATCCACCCGTTGGTGAGGCACGTGTTGCCGAGCGCCTTTCCAATGGCCGCACCAATTTCGCGCGAACGGATGCCGTGTTCGATCCAGAACTCCCGCACGGCCTTGTCCTGATGCGCGAGCGTGAAGCCGTTTTTCACCAGCGGATGCGAGAAATAGGTGGGATTGAAATCGATGCCGATGCCCAGGCGCTTGGCCCACGCGATCCAGCCGTTGAACTGCGCCGCACCCAACGCATCGCGGTCGACTTTCTTGCCGTCGAACTCCGCATACGAAGCGTGAAGGTTGATCCGTTGCGTGCCCGGAATCAGTGCGCGCGCCCGCTCGAAATCCGCCCGCAATTCCTCCGGTGTGCGCGCCTTGCCCGGATAGTTTCCGGTGACAGCCAGGCCATCACCGAGCGCACCCGCCGTGTGCTCGAAACCACCGACGTCGTCACCCTGCCAGCAGTGCATCGAAACCGGAATGCGCGCGAGGGCTTTGAGGGCGCGGTCGGTATCGACGCCGAGCGCGGCGTAACGTTCGCGGGCGAGTTGATACGCGCGGGTGATGCTCTTGGATTTCATGGGAGATTAAACTCAAAGCGGAGGTCGGTCCACGCCGAGGATGCGAAGCAAAAGCGAAAAGGGGTGGATCGAAAACGCATGACTCGCCGTAGAGAATTTTCCGAAAGCAGCAGATTTTTCCCTTGAATACAACAGGGAAAAGGAATCCTTTCCTGTCAGAGCCGGTTTTACTACCCCGACGCGATGCCCCTACCCTATCTGACCCTCCACCACGTGACGGCTTTTTTGCGGACCACCACGATTTCAATCGCCGTGCTGGCTGGCGCGGTTGCCGCAACCGCGTCGCGCCCGAACATCATTCTCTTCCTGCCCGAATACCTCGCGTGGGCCGCGGCGCAGAGCGGGAAATCCAAATAACTCCCGCCCATGCTCCTTTTCTCCTTCGCTTGCCGTTTGGCCCTCGCACTCCCGCTGCTTGCTGCGGCCTCGGTTGCCGCCACCGGCAACATCGGCGCGCGCGGGGAGGAACTTCTCACCATCGACAACGGCACCGTCAAAGTTGGCATCGACCGAGCCAAGGGCGCCGCGATCACGTGGCTCTCCTCGGCCGGTTACCCGAAGAACCTCGTCAACTCGGCCGACCCCGGCCGCCTCATCCAGCAATCCTACTACGCCGGACTCCGGCTCGACCGCCAAGCCGAGGGCCAAAGCAAGGCGTGGAGCCCATGGTCGTGGAACCCGATTCAAGGCGGCGGCGTCGGCTCATGGGCACGCGTCAACGAGTTCAAGCGTCTCGATGACCACACGCTCTTCGGCGAGACCGTCCCAAAACTCTGGGACATGCCGAACGAGGAGGCCGCCGCGATCATGCGGCAGTGGACCGCGTTCGAACCCGACATGCCGGACGTCGTCGTCGTGCGTTGCGAATTCGTCGCGCAGCGCGCGGACGGAGATCGCTGGGGCCCGGCGAAACTCTCGCCGCAAGAAATCCCCGCGTGTTACTTCACGCGTAATTTCAGCACGATTAAGAGCTACCTCGGCGATGGCGCGTGGCGCGACGAGTCGCAGCCGCCTGGTCCGCCCTGGGGCAAGACCCGCCCACCGCGCAACGCGATGGCGATGTTCGCCGCGAACGGCCAAGGCGTCGCCATCTTCAGTCCCACCGCGACGCAGCCGTGGAATTTCGGCCCCCACGCTGGCGGCGCTAGCGACGATCCGGCCGCTGGACCCTGCATGCACGTCGCCCCAATCGACCGCGTGAACCTCGGTCCGAAATCTACTTACCGCTATCGCTACTGGCTGATCCTCGGCACCGCCGAGCAGATCGCCACCCGCCTCGACACGCTCTGGACGAAATACTCCACCGAACGCGCTGAACTCCTCTCGCCCTGAAACGCCTCCCGTTATCATGAAGCACTCTTTTGCACTTCTCGGACTACTCGTCGCGGGCCTCGTCACCGCAGCGCACGCCGCGACCAAGCCCAATGTCGTCTTCATCCTCGCCGACGACCTCGGCTGGAGCGACACCACCTTCGACCGGCCCAACGCGTTCTACGAGACGCCCAACATCCAGCGCCTCGCCCAGCGCGGCCTGCGCTTCACCCAGGCCTATGCCGCCAATCCGCTCTGCTCCCCCACTCGCGCGAGCATCCTCAGTGGCCTCTACCCTGCACGCATCGGCTTGACCGCACCCGTCGCTCACCTGCCTCAGATCATCCTCGAGAAATCGACCGTCAAACAAGCCGGCCCCGCCGCCAAAGTCCTGGTCGCCCAGAGCGTCACGCGCTTCGACACCGCCTACTACACCGTCGCCGAAGCCTTCAAAGAGGGCGGTTACGCGACCGGCCATTTTGGCAAATGGCACCTGGGCCCCGAGCCCTACAGCCCGTTGCAACAGGGATTCGACGTCGACTTCCCCCACTGGCCCGGCCCCGGTCCCGCCGGCACCTACGTCGCGCCCTGGAAATTTCCCGCCGCGCTCAACGTCCTCCCAACCACGCCCCACGAGCACATCGAGGACCGCATGGCCGACGAAGCGATCAAGTTCATCAAGGCCCACCGCGACGAGCCGTTCTACCTCAACTACTGGGCCTTCTCCGTCCACGCCCCCTACGACGCCAAACCGGCGCTCATCGAAAAATTTCGCGCCAAGGCCGCGAAACTCCCGCCCGGCGGCGGCCAGCGCAATCCCGTCTACGCCGCCATGGTCCAAAGTCTCGACGACAACGTCGGCCGCCTCCTCGACACCCTCGATGCCCTCAAGCTCACAGAAAACACCATTATCGTGTTCTTCTCCGACAACGG
>Ga0163148_10001103_pt1 | contig 35899 bp, 27 predicted proteins | sample OliLakLV19MP7P2_FD_148606 | JGI IMG/M metagenome (GOLD analysis project Ga0163148, IMG submission 148606) | Freshwater microbial mat bacterial communities from Lake Vanda, McMurdo Dry Valleys, Antarctica- Oligotrophic Lake LV.19.MP7.P2 | ecosystem: Environmental > Aquatic > Freshwater > Lake >... | reverse complement strand
ACATCACCCCCCTGCTGAGCGACGCCAAAGCCCTCAGGCACGTCACCGAGGTGACCGTCGCCCGCTTCGCCGGCGAAGGCATCACCAAGGTGGTCGGCATCGAGAGCCGCGGCTTCATCCTCGCCCCGGCGATCGCCATTGGGCTGGGCTGTGGCTTCGCCCCGATCCGCAAGCCGGGCAAGCTGCCGTGGAAGTGCTACGAAGAGTCCTACTCGCTGGAATACGGCAAGGACCGCATCGAGATCCACGTCGACGCCGTCCATGCCGCCGACCGCGTGCTGATCGTCGATGACGTGCTCGCCACCGGCGGCACCATGAGCGCCGCGCTCAAGCTGGTGCGCCGCTGCGGCGGCCAGGTCGCCGGAGTCGCCTTCCTGGTCGACCTGGCCTTCCTCGGCGGCGCCAAGCGTCTGGATTGCCCGCTGTTTTCAGTGCTGACGTACTGACCGTCGATGGGGTCCCGGCCCCGCTTGCCCCGCGGGTGAGCGGCGATCCAATCCGCGCCCCATGAAGCCGAACGTCCTCGTGCTGCGCGCCGCCGGCACCAATTGCGATGCCGAGACCGCCCACGCCTTCACCCTGGTCGGCGCCCAGGCGACCGTGCTGCACGTCAACCGCCTGCGCGAGAAGCCGGCCGCGCTGCAGGACTACCAGATCCTCGCCATCCCCGGCGGGTTCAGCTACGGTGACGACGTGGCGAGCGGGCGCATCTTCGCCAACGAGCTGATGAGCGCGCTGCGCGACGAACTGCTCGCCTTCGTCGAGCGCGGCGGCTTCGCGATCGGCATCTGCAACGGTTTCCAGGTGCTGGTGAAAGCCGGCCTGCTGCCGCGCCTCGACGGAGCGACCGCGCAGCAAGCGACCCTCACCGACAACATCTCGGGAATCTACTGCGACCGCTGGGTGCGCACGGTCGGCAACCCGACCCTGTGCAAGTGGATCCCCGACTCCCACGAGGTCGAATTGCCGGTCGCCCACGCCGAGGGCCGCTTCCTCGCGCCCGATGCGGTCCTCGACCGCCTCGAAGCCGCCGGCCAGCTCGCCCTGCGCTATAGTGGTGGCACCAACCACAACGGCAGCGCGCGCGACATCGCCGGCGTGTGCGACCCCACCGGCCGCGTCTTCGGCCTGATGCCGCATCCCGAGCGCTTCCTGCGCTGGGAGAACCACCCACGCTGGACCCGCGAAGAGCGCCGCGCCGAGGGCGATGGCGTACGCTTCTTCCGCCAGGCCGTCGCCCAGCTGGCGTGATCCGCTCATCCACGCGGGGCCGTCTGCCTGCTGGCCCTCGCACGCGGCGCGCGTAGGCTCGCGCATCCTTTTTCCCCGGAGCCCGACGACATGTCCCACCTCGGCCGCCTCGCCCTCGTCCCCCTCCTCGCCGCCTGCGGCGCCTTCGCGGCGGATGTCCCGCAGGTGCCGGTGCTGGCCAAGAAAGAGGTCACGCTCAAGGGGCGCACCGACGCCGACGTCCAGGTGCGCGAGCTGTGGTACAGCCGCTACGACGGCAAGGCCAAAGAGTGGGCCGTCTTCCAGAAGCATGGTCTCAGCTTCCCGCCGCAGACGCCGATCGTATGGGCGCCGTCGGAAGGCCACTGGCGCACCTATGTGCGCGTGATCGAGGTCAGCGGCGGCGCGATGCCCGAACCCGGCCAGCAGAAAGAGACCACGCTCTTCACCGAGTTCATCATCGACCGCAGCGCGCCGGCGGTGCAGGTGCAGTTCCCGGTCGCCGGCGCCAAGCTGCGCGGCGGCCAGAAGTACGCCGTGAAGTGGAACGTGCTCGACGCCAACCTGGCGCAGACGCCGATCGCCTTGCAGTGGTCGCGCGCCGGCGACGGCAAGTTCGAGCCGATCGCCGACAAGCTGCCCAACAACGGCGCCTACGAGTGGACCCTGCCCAAGGATATGACGGTCAGCGGCCAGCTGCGCATCACCGCCATCGACCTCGCCGGCAACGTCGGCGTCGGCGACGCCACCCAGGTGCTGGTCGACTCGATCGCACCCACCGGCCGCGTCACCGGCCCCACGATCAGCGCCAGCAATGACGTCCAACTCGCGCTCAACGTCAAGGACACCGGGCCCGCGGGTCTGGCGCGCGTCCAGGTGTGGGTCAGCCAGGACGACGGCCAGACCTGGAGCGAAGGCCCGGTCGCCGAAGCGCCGTTCGCCAGCAGCGCGTGGAAGGCGCCCAGCGACGGCCGCTTCCGCTTCGCTGTGGTCGCGGTCGACAACGCCGGCAATCCCTCGCCCACGCCCAAGGGCAAGAGCGACGACCAGGGCACCCTGCTCATCGACACCCAGAAGCCGATCATCCTGCTCGCCCAGGCCAACGGCGTGGTCGAGGCCGAGGGCATGAAGCCGCGCGCCCAGATCCTGCCCGGCACCCGCGTCGCGGTGCAGTTCGACGTCAAGGACGTCGCCCTGGCCCAGAACCCGGTCACCGTCTGGCTGTCGACCGAACCCGGCAAGTGGGACGTGGTCGGCAAGGACCTGCCGGCCGACGCCGCCTTCCGCTTCGAGGTGCCGAACAAGGTCAGCCGCGTGGCGCGGATCAAGGTCAGCGCCGTCGACCTCGCCGGCAACGTCGGCGAGGCGGTCGCAGGCGAGGCCTTCGTCATCGCGCCCACCGACATCCAAGCCGGCCCCCAAGGCCTCGAGTAACTTTTTGTTGGGGGAGCGGCAGCAGGCCGCTCCCCCAACAACGGCGCTTCGCGCCTGCCCCCTGGGAATCGGGGATGACAGCGGGCCTGAAGTCCGAATTCCGCTCTGTACTACGCGCCGGCACGTTGTGAGCCGGTCTCCAATCGTTGCGCAGAAGGCTGTGCCCCTCGGGCGCTTCCCTTCAGCGCGGTCGGCCCCATCATTCCGCCCTTGCCGCGGCGGCCAGCCCCGGCCGAGGAGCCGGGGACCGCGATGAAGCCGATGCCGCTGCTCGACAGCCTGCTCTCTCCCGGCGACCTGCGGAAGTTCTCGCCTGAGCAGCTGACCCAGATCGCCGACGAGATCCGCTACCGGATCAAGGAGACGGTCAGCGATCACGGCGGGCACCTCGCCTCCAACCTCGGCGTGGTCGAACTCACCCTCGCCCTGCACCGCGTCTTCGACTTCTCGGCCGACCGTTTGCTGTGGGACGTCGGTCATCAGGCCTACGTGCACAAGCTGGTCACCGGACGGGCGACGGTGTTCAACACCAACCGCCAGGCTGGCGGCATTTCGGGCTTCCCCGATCCCAAGGAGAGCCCCTACGACATCGCCAAGGTCGGCCACAGCTCGACCGCGATCTCGACCGGCGTCGGCGTCGCTGAGGCGATCCGCAAGCTCGGCCTGCCGCGTAAGACGGTGGTGGTGGTCGGCGACGGCGCGCTCACCGGCGGCATGGCCTTCGAGGGCCTGATCAACGCCGGCGAACTCAAGAGCGACCTGCTCGTCATCCTCAACGACAATGGCAACTTCATCGATGCGCCGGTCGGCTCGCTGCACCAGCACCTTGACCGCATCCGTACCGGGCGGCTCTACAACCACCTGCGCCAACGACTGCAGCGCATCGTCAAGAAGATGCCCTACGGCGCCAACCTCGAACACCTCGCCGAGAATCTCGAACAGGCCGCGCACAAGTTCATATCCCCGGGCTATATCTTCGAGGACCTCGGCTTCCGCTACTTCGGCCCGGTCGACGGCCATGACCTCGCCGCGACCGAGGTCATGCTGCGCCGCATCGCCGACCTCAAGGGCCCACTGCTGCTGCACGTGATGACCAAGAAGGGTGGCGGCTGGCAGCCGAGCGCCGACGACCCCTTGAAGTACCACGGGCCGAAGGGCTTCGACCTCGATACCGGGTTCTTCCATCCCAAGCCGGCGACCGGCAAGACCTACTCGCAGGTGTTCGCCGACACCGTGCTCGAACTCATCGCGCGCGACGACAAGGTCGTCGCCATCACCGCCGCGATGCCCTCGGGCACCGGTCTGCGCACGGTCGCCCAGAAGCATCCCGAGCGCGTCTACGACGTCGGCATCTGCGAGCAGCACAGCTTCGGCTTCGCCGAGGGCCTTGCCGCCTCGGGCATGCGTCCGATCCTCGCCCACTACAGTACCTTCGCCCAGCGCGGCTTCGACCAGCTCTTCCAAGAGATAGTCGTCCAGCGCGACCTCGGCGTGATCCTCACCTTGGATCGCGCCGGCCTGGTCGGCGAGGACGGCGAGACCCACCAGGGCCTCTACGACATCGCCTGGTCGCGCGGTTTCCCCGGGCTGGTGCTGATGGCACCCAAGGATGGCGCCGAGCTGAATGCCGAGCTGATCTGGTCGCACGAGCAGCGCTGCGTCCCGACCGGCCGCGCCGCCGGCTACCTCATCCGCTATCCGCGCGACGAGGTGCCAACCATCGACTGGGGCGTCCCCGGGCAACCGATCGCGCTGGGCAAGGCCGAGGTCCTCACGCGCGGCGAGGGCCCGCTCATGGTGTGGGCCTACGGCACCATGGTCGCGGTCGCCTGGCAGGCGCTCGCCGCGCTCGGCGACGACGCGCGTGACGTGACCCTGGTCAACGCGCGCTTCGCCAAACCCTTTGACGCCGACCTGCTCGCCGACCTGGCCAAGAGCCACGGCCAGGTGCTGACCCTGGAAGATCACGGCCTGCCCGGCGGCTTCGGCTCGGTGGTCGCCGAGGCGATCGCCGATCGCGGCCTCGCCCTGCGCCTGGTGCGCGGTGGCGTGCGCGACGAACTGGTCGCCCACGCGTCACGTCCGCAGCAGCTCGCCGACCACGGACTCGACGTCGCCGGCGTGGTCGCGCGCATCCGCACCCAGCTGGGCTTAAGCGGCGGCAACATCCCCTTCGTCCGCACCCGCGCGTAAGCGCGCCTTCGCATCCACGCCCCACGCCGCCGGCGCACGCCGGCAGACGCACCCCCATGGCCCGCACCTTCATCAGCCTCGCCGGCATCCACAAAGCCTACGGCACCCGCGTCATCCTCGACGAGGCCTCGGTCGACATTCAAGAGGACCACAAGATCGGTGTGGTCGGCCGCAACGGCGCCGGCAAGTCGACGATGTGCAAGATGATCCTCGGCGAAGAGCAGGCCGACGCCGGGCGGATGACCCTGCACGATGAGATGGTGCTCAGTTACCTCGAGCAGAAGGATCCGTTCCAGCCCGGCGAGAGTGTGCTCGCCTTCCTCATGCGCTATTCCGACCGCGAGGAGTGGCGCTGCGGCAAGCTCGCCGGCCGCTTCCTGCTTGGCCAGGACCTGCTCGGGCGCGCCATCGACGGACTCTCGGGCGGCTACCAGACCCGGGTCAAACTGTGCGCGATGCTCTTGCGCGAGCCGAACTTCCTCATCCTCGACGAGCCGACCAACTACCTCGACCTGCGCACGCTGATGCTGCTCGAGAACTTCCTGCGTTCATACCCGGGCGGCTTCATCATCGTTTCGCACGATCGTGAATTTCTCAAGCGCACCTGCAAGCAGACCATCGAGGTCGAGAACGGCCGCATCGAGTTCTACCCCGGCACGGTCGAGGAATGGTTCGGCTACAAGGAGGAGCGCCGCTCGCAGGCCGAGAAGGCCAACGCCAACGTCAATGCGCGTGCCAAGGAACTGCAGGACTTCATCGACCGCAACCGCGCCAAGGCCTCAAAAGCGACCCAGGCGCAGTCGAAGATGAAGATGCTCGACCGCTTAGAAACCATCACCATTGAGCACAAGCTGGCGACGGTGGCGATCAGCATCCCGCCGATCGAAGAGCGCCAGGGCTCGGCGGTGCGCCTGCACAACCTCGCCATCGGCTACCCAGGCAAGACCATCGCCAGCGGCATCGAACTCGACCTCGACCGCGGCAAAAAGATCGCCGTGCTCGGCGACAACGGCCAGGGCAAGTCGACGTTGCTCAAGACCCTCGCCGGTGCGTTGCCCGCGTTGGGCGGCGACATGAAGTGGGGCCACGGCATCCGCGTCGGCCATTACGCCCAGCACGTCTACGCCGCCATTCCGGGCGACCAGACGGTGCAGCGCTACCTCGAACGCTGCGCCGCCTCGGCGCCCGGCCATGTCACGACCCAGCAGGTCCTCGATCTCGCCGGCGCGCTGCTCTTCCGTGGCGAGGACGTGAAGAAGCAGATCGCGGTGCTGTCCGGCGGCGAGCGGTCGCGCCTGTGCCTCGCCGGTCTGCTGCTCAGCAAGTTCCCCGTGCTGCTGCTCGACGAGCCGACCAACCATCTCGACTTCGAGACCGTCGAGGCCCTCGCCGACGCGCTCAAGGCCTACAATGGCACCATCTTCCTGGTCAGCCACGATCGCACCTTCGTCTCGGTGGTCGCCACCGACATTGTCGAGGTCCGTGACAGCAAGGTCACCCTCTATGGCGACGGCTACGACGCCTACTGCTGGCGGGTCGAGCAGGAGGTGCGCGCCGAGACCGCCGCCGCCACCGAGACCCCGCGCGAAGGTGGCACCGCCACCATCAAGAAGGCCAAGATCGACGCCCAGCAGCGCGCCGTCCAGGCACGCGCCAAGCTCAAGTCGGTCGAGCGCGACCTCGCTAAGCTCGAGCAGGAGAAGACCATGCTCCTCGAGCGCATGGCCAAGGATCCCGCCCGCCACGCTGGAAGCGATGGGCCGCGTCTGCAGGGCATCATCTCGCGCATCGCTGAACTCGAAGCCGCGTGGATGGCGGCGACGGCGGACATCGAAGCGGCCGGGTAGGCCGCACGTTCAGGCAGACGCGAAGGCCGCAGTGGATGAGCGGTTTCCCCGCTATCCATGCTCAGGGCGACCGCTCCGCCGCCGCCAGTCTGGCGATGTGGCCGAGCACCCGCTGGTGAATGGCGTGGATGAATAGGTCTGACCAGCGCGACCAGTAGGCCTGGGGATGGACCTCGACCTGGTACCAGGTGCTGCCTTCCAGGCGGGTGCGCCCACCCGGAAGCGCCACCAGGCGGAATTCGCCCCGCCGGCTGCGCAGGTAGCCGTCGAGGTGCGGCGCGTGGATGTCGGGCCAGGGAGAAAGCTCGCGCATCGCCGGCGGCTGGGAGGCGACGTCGAAGGCGAGCCGGCGGGGGGGGTCCCAGACCGTGATCGGCTCGACGAAATCGCCGGTGGTGAATTCGCAGTACCGCGTGGCACCGACACCCTCGCCCACGATCCGGGCCCGCAGCGGGCAGGCGATGCCGAGGGCGAAGATCCCATCCGGTGGCGGCAGATCGGGGAAGGCGACGACGTGGCGCCAGACAACATCTGGCGGCGCCTCGACCTCGATCGCGCTCACCACCTCGCGCAGGGCCGCCGGCCGGCCAGCGGATTCCTGCCACGCAAGCAGTGGCAGGGCCAGCAGCGCCACCAGCAGGCCCGGGACCCCGCCACCGCCACCACCGATGGCGAAGCCGAGCAGTCCACCCAACGCAACCAGGGGCGACGCCAGCACCCAGGCCATGGCAACGCAGATCACCCCTTCCACCGCAACCGCGATCAGCAGCAGCATTCCCAGCAGCAGCGACGTCTGCCCGATCCCCAGCGCGGCGCCGAGGCCGAGCCCACCGTAGCGCTTGGCCACCACCGCGCTGGCCAGGCCCATGATCACCGGCGTCGCGACGAACAGCGACGAGCCGTACGAGCCCAGGACGTAGATGCTGAACGCGACCATCACCCCGGCGATGGCCAGGCTGGAAGCGAAGGCGGCCAGCACCACGGCCGAGCGCGCCGGAGCGGAGCCCGCCGCGCCAGGATTGGTCGCGGCGGGTGGTCGACTGGGCGCCATGGCCAGGAAGCCCATGACCAGCCAGTTGACCAGCGGAACCAGGAACAGGACGCCGACCCAGGTCGAGCGTCCGGCGTCCAGCGCCCGGCGCATGCTCAGCGACAAGCCGAGCCAGATGAAGGGAAGCGTCCACAGGAAGACCAGCCAGGCGCACGATTCGCCAAAGCGGGCGACCCGCTGGGTGACCCGCGGATCGACGAACTCCAGCGGGGTCAGCACCAGTCCCTGCGCGAACCACAGCAGCGCGGCCTCGCCGAGGTACTTCAGCCCCATCAACAGCGCGCCGGAGACGAGATAGTCACGCCGACCGACGCGAGCGGTGACGCTGATCCACATCTGCAGCCAGCGGAGCATGCCCATGTGTGATCCTGGCCGGTGCCGTGGACGGGGGCCATCGGCAAGTGCGGCCGCCGCGATGCCGACGATCGCCCAACAGGTCGGCGGCAGCACCGTAAGCCGAACAGCCACATTCTGATGCATCCGAGGTCCCCATGCTCACCGTCCGCCCCGCCAAGGCCCGCGGCCACGCCGACCACGGCTGGCTCGATACCTGGCACACCTTTTCCTTTGCCAGCTACCACGACACGGCCCACATGGGCTTCCGCGGCCTGCGCGTCATCAACGATGACATCATCGCCGGCGGCATGGGCTTCGGCACGCATGGCCACCGGGACATGGAAATCGTCACCTGGGTGCTCGATGGCGCCCTCTCGCACAAAGACAGTCTTGGCAACGGCTCGACGCTGAAGCCGGGCGACGTCCAGCGCATGAGCGCCGGCACCGGCATCCGCCACAGCGAGTTCAACGGTCTCGCCGATCAGCCAACCCATCTGCTGCAGATCTGGATCGAACCCAGCCGCGCCGGCACCGCCGCCGGCTGGGAGGAGAAGCATTTCCCGCGCGCCGAGCGCGAGCACCGCCTGCGCACCATCGTCGCTCACGACGGCCGCGACGGCAGCTTGGCCATCGGCGCTGATGTCGCGGTCGCCACCGGCCTGCTGTCACCGGGCGATCGCGTGCGCTGGGACCTTGCTCCCGGCCGCCACGCCTGGGTCCACGTCGCGCGCGGGGCGTTGACGGTCAACGGAACCGCGGTCGCGTCCGGCGATGGGGTGGCGCTGAGCGATGAGGTGGCGATCGAGTTGGCTTCCACTGCCGACAGCGAGGTTCTGATGTTCGATCTGGCCTAGGAGCCTGTCGGGGATAGGAAGCTTCGGCTGGCTCGGTCTCGGACCCGCGAACGCCACTCTCCTGAGTGGCTCGAATCGTAGGCACACCCGCAGCCACTCAGGAGAGTGGCGTTCCCGGGGAGAGGATAGGCTCCTAGCTATCGAGGAATCGTTCACCCCTTGCTCTGAGTGCGCTTCATCGGATGCCTGGCAATCACTCCAGCCCACCCAGGACCGCCATGCACCATGTATTCTGTCGCCACCTCCTCCTGTGGCTCGTGCTCGCGACACCGCTGACCGCCGCCGACGGTTCACCAAGCCATGTCATTCAAGTAACCGGCCGCGCGATCCATTCGGCAGCCCCCGATCGCTGCGAGCTGACGCTGGTATTGCGCACGCATGGAAAAGACGTGAAATCTGCGCATTCGCAGCTTCATGTGGCGCTTGAAGCGGTAAAAAGCGCTGCCGTCGCAGCCGGCATCGCGCCTGAAAAATCGCTGATCGGTCGCGTCAATACCACCATCGACAAAGGCGGAGAGGCCTACTGTTCCCGCCAGATCCTGCTGACGATCCTGGAGATCGACCGGCACGATACCCTCCTGCCCGCATTGGTTGCCATTCCTGACACAGAGATCGCCTCCGCGCGCTATTACCTCGCCGATGAATCGGCCTTGACCATCCGGCTCATCGGCGAAGCGGCACGCGAAGCGCATGCTCAGGCCCGAGCGCTCGCCGCAGGAGCCGGCGCAACGCTTGGCGGCTTGCACCATGCGCTCACGGTCACCGCTGGCACTGATGGCGTGGAATCGAAACTCCAGCAGCGCGGTCACAACGGATCCGGGAGCTATGGTTCGCTGTCATCGTCACCCGTAACGTACCAGCCGACCAATTCCCCTCTGCAAGTCCGCTTGATGGCGACGGTGGAAGCCGCCTTCCTGCTCGAAACCCGGGCACCGTAACCAGAGGGCTTGCGCTATTCCGGCGTCAGCAACGGCCGCATCGGATCCAACCCGTTCTCGGGTGGTACCGGCAGGTCGACTTCCGCGTCCTCGATCGGCCCCCAGCGGCGGCCGTCGCGGGTGACGGCGATGACCAGGGTGTAGCGACGACCGGGTTCGGCTCGGGCGAGCAGCGCCGAGAGCAGGCCGCCACGGCGGTTGATGGTCAGCGAGTTGGCGCCGGCATGCACGGCGTCGCCTAGGCCCGAGACCACCACTTCGCCCAGGCCGCGCGGCAGCCGCCAGGGACGCTGCTCGACCAAGCGCACGTAGAGCGCACGCGGCACAATATCGCCGAGGGTGAAGTCGATGCGGATGCGCTCGTGGTCGAGGGCCTGCACTTTGAGCCCCTGGATCACGGCGCTCTGGTCGGCGTCGCCGCGCGCGCCCTTGCGGTCGAAATCGATCGGCCGCTGCAGGCGCTCGGGCAGCGGATCAATGGCGGTGGTGGCGACGCCTTCATCGAGCACCTTGCCGAAGGCGTAGCTGCTGCCCTGGACGACGTACGAGACCTTCTCGTCGCGCAAGGTCGCGCGCAGCAGACGCGCCAGCTCTTCACTGTACTGGCGGGTCATGAACATCTCGCCGACCAGTCGAGCGCGCCGGCGCGGGTCGGTCTCGCGCTGCGCCGCCAGCCAGAGCAGCCGCGAGCGTTCAGCCTGGATCAGCACCTGGCCGCTGCGCAGCTGGATGTTGAGGGCGAAGAGCGGCAGATTGAGCAGCGTCTCGCCAGCGTGGGCGAAGTGGTAGATCAGGCGCCGACGTGCGTTCTTCCAGGCCCCCGGCGGCATGCGGAAGGCGGCCTCAAGCGCCGGCCACATGTCCTTGTGCGGCGTGGCGAGGAAGCGTTCGAGCTGCGCCTGACTATAGGTCACCTGATAAAAGAAACTGGAACGACCGTAGTCGACCGCTTCCAGGCGCGGGATGCGGTATCCGGGGCGCAGCCGCCGTTCGAACTCGGCGTCACGCGGAAAGCGTGGCGTGGCGATCGGCGGCAAGTAGCGCGGCGGTCGCGGGAAGACGCCGGGCCGATTGGCCGAGGCTTCGACCTCGTCGATGTAGCGGTGGATCTCGGGGCCCGAGGTGTCGGTGTCGCTGATATCGCCAGCGACGGTCAGGGTCATGTGCTCGGGCAGTCCCTGGTCGAGCCGGTCGAGGTCGATGTTGGTACGGAAGTCGTGGTTGAAGTGCTCTTGGGTGCCCCAAAACCACCGCCAGCGATGGCCATTGTGGGTGGCGCTGCGAAAGACGCGATGCCGGCCGTCACGCAGATCGAGGGTGATGTCGGAGTGGGTCGATGAGGTGTCGTTGCCGTGGCGGTAGACGATTCCGAGGCGGGTGATCGCCGAGCGCGAGGACGAGTTGAAGGCCGTGGCGCGGTCGCCGATGCGGCGCACCGCGGCGTCTTCCGGCGTCGCGCGCCAATCGACGCCGCCGGCGAGTCGGTCGGATAGCGCCATGCGTCCGAACACCGCGCGTTCGTAGGCACGCCTGGCCTGCGCATCGCGCAGGTCGTAGCGATAGACCGTATCGAAGGCCCGCCCGCGCGAGCGCGAGGTGTCAAAGCGGAAGGGGATGATCGAACTCTTGTTGGCGCCGATGTTGGCGCCAAAGACCCGGAAACCATCGATGAGATCCTCGCTGCCGCCGCCAACCGTGGCGCGCCGACCGAAGGCGGCGGTACGCGTCAGCTTGACCTGGGCATGGTGCTCGTCCTCGCGCAGGACGCTGATGCGGAAGTCGCCATTGACGAACAGGCGCACGCCGACGTCGGCTGAAAAGGCGCGCGACAGTCCGGTGATGTCGAGGTTGACCACCAAGCTCGGTCCGACCTCGACCGAGCCGCGTCCGAGGTAGCTGACGATTTCCCCGGGTCGCAGCCGCGCGATCCAGTCGGCATCGAAGGGCACCCGCCCCGGCACCGCCAACAGGTTCCACAGCTTCGAATAACGCGCCTTGGTCAAGCCGTCGAAGGCGAGCCACGAGCCGCCGCTGTCCGATTCCTGGCCGCCAACCAGCATCCACTCGTCCGGCGCGGTACCGTCGGCGATGGTCGTACCCCCGGCCTCGGGATCTGCCGGCGGCGTGGCGCGCGCAGTGGGCGCGCCGACCCAGCCCAACGCCTCGAGCGCCCCGACCCGCTGGTCGACGCTTTCGAGCTGACTGTACTGGTTGGGCAGCACCTGGCGGATGTGGAGGAACTCGAGCGAGTTGCGCGTGCCAATCTCGAAATTGACGGAGAGGTGCGGTGCGATCGGCTCGGTGAGCGACAGCAGCGGATAGCGGCCGCGGATACGGAAACGGTCGGCGACGGTGAAGCTGCCGAGCACATCGTGGTTGTCGTAGACCCGGCGCCCGACGCTGACCCCGACGCGGCCCTCGGCCACGTCGATGTCGTAGAGGTCGAGGTCCTCGAGAATCTCGAAGATGGCGGTGGCGATGCGGTCGTTGCGATAGCTCAGCGAGCGCAGCCGCGCGTCGCGCCACTCGGCGAACTGCATGCGGTCAGACTGGGTATCGCCGGGCGCGGGCGACGGCGCCTCGCCCGCGGCCAGCACGGTGGCGAGCCCGATGGCGAGCAGGCAGGCGGATGGACGTCGCGCGTGCATGGTCAGCTGGTTCCGGCTGCCAGCGTAGCCAGGCAACGACATCGACTCTATGCGTTTCCCGTCGCGTCCGCCGTGGTGTCCGTCCTGCTGGGAACCGTCGCGAGGGGCGCCGTTCATATCCACGATGCCGCCGGTGCGACCATGACTGAAACCGGCATGGCGGGATCGTTGATGGCACATCGGTGAGCGCAACGACGGCCTTGCGTCTCCGAGAGGGTTGATGCGGTCGGGGCGCTCATCCGCGGCCGGGGACGCTAGCATGCGGCGCCACCCGGAGCGACCTCGATGCCCATGTTCCAGGCCGTCCAGACCCGCATGCCTCACCTGCCGCCACCGATCACGATCAGCGCCCCCCCGCGCCCGGTCGACCTGCTGGTCCTGTCCGACGTCCACCTCGGAACCCCGCCCTGCCGCGCCGACGCGCTGCTGACCTACCTGCGCTCGGTCGCGCCGCGCGAGGTGGTGCTCAACGGCGACATCTTCGATCTGCGCGAGCTGCGCCGGGGCTACTGGCGCCGTTCGCATACCGCCGTGGCCCAGCAGCTGCTCGCCTGGGCGCGCGATGGCGTGCGTACCTCCTACGTCACCGGCAACCATGACGAGGCCCTGCGCTTCGTCTCCTCGTTCGCCACCGGGCATGTCGCCCTGGTCGACACCCTCGAGCGCACCCTCGGTGGGCGCCGGACCTGGTTCGTGCACGGTGACATCGTCGAACGCGGCCTGTGCACCTCGGCCGTGCTGCGCAAAGTCGGCTGCATCGGCTACAACGCCCTGCGCGGCATCGAAGCGCCGCTCAATCATGCGCGAGGATTGCTCGGCTTCGCGCCCGCTTCGCTGGCGCGCGCGGCCAAACGCCTGCCCAGCGCCCGTCGCCACATCACCCGCTACGAAGACGCCTGCGCCGCCTTCGCCCACGCGCACGGCTACGACACCATCGTCACCGGCCACATCCATGTGCCCAACCAGCGCGACATCGCCGTGGGCGGCAGCACCGTCACCTACCTCAACTCGGGTGACTGGGTCGACAGCTGCTCGGCGCTGGAATTCAGCGAGGCGGATGGCTGGCATATCGTGCGCGGCTAGGAACCTGTCGGGGATAGCGAGCGTCGCGCTGGCTCGGTCTCGGATGGCATCTCCTCGTTTGGCGAAACGACCAGGGAGCGGTGCTACCTTGGGCTGTTTCGCCGCCTTGGATCTGCCATCCGATCCGCGTCGTCATCCTCGCTCGCTATCCCCGACAGGTTCCTAGCTAGACGCCGGGCTCCGGCGCGGTGACGCTGGGACATGCCCCGCCCCGTGCACATGACCGGCTCCATCCTGACCGGCCATTTCGTCTGCGAGCCGAGCTACCTCTGCCAGCGCGCGGGCGGCACCGACGACTGGCTGCTGTTCTGCACCATCGGCGGACGCGGCCGCATCGGCCATCGCTTCGGCGATCTGATGGTCGAAGCCGGCGACCTCGTCGCCATCGCACCGCACACCGCGCACGACTACGGCATCGACCAGCGCCTGCGCGCCTGGGAATTCGTCTGGGCGCACTTTCACCCGCGCGCGCACTGGCTCGACTGGCTGCGCTGGCCCGCGGCCGGCCCTGGCCTTGTGCATCTGCGCCTGCCCGCCGGCGCATTGCGGCGCGCGGTCACTGCGCGGCTGCTCGACTGCCACCGCGCCGCGGTCACCACCACCCCCCGCGGCTTGGCGCTGGCGCAGGCGGCGCTCGAGGACGCGCTTATCCGCTGTGACGAGGCCAACCCGCAGGCCGCCGACGCCAGCGTCGACCCGCGTGTGCGCGCGGCGATGGAGTACTGCACGCGCAACCTCGCCGACCGCGTCACCCTGGGCGACGTCGCCGCGCACTGCGGGCTGTCGGTGTTCCGCCTCGCCCATCTCTTCCGCGCCGAGACCGGAACCACGGTGCAGCGCTTCCTCGAGCAGCAGCGCATGCTGCGCGCCAGCGAGCTGCTGACACGCACGGCGATGCCGGTGCAGGACGTGGCGAGCGAGGTCGGCTACCCGTCGGCGTTCTACTTCGCCGCGCGCTTCAAGAAGGCGAACGGGGTCAGCCCGACGCGGTTCCGCGATGGCACGCGCTAGGAAGGCAGCCGAGTGCAGCTCGGCGAATCCAGGGACGCTTCGCGAGCGGACGCGCCCTGGGTTCAAGCGTCAGTACATGCCAGAGTTGCGGAACTCGCCGGGAGAGACGCCGACCGCGTGGCGGAAGGCGCGACAGAAGTAGGTGGCATCGCTGAAGCCGCAGCGGCCGGCGATGGCGCCCACCGAGGTTTCGGTGTCTCGCAACAGACGCGCCGCGGCGCGGATGCGCAGGTCGGCGACGTAGGCGGCGGGGGTCGCGCCCTCGCTGGCGGCGAACAGGCGCGAGAAGTGGAAGCGGCTGAAGCCGGCGGCTCGCGCCAGATCGCCGACACCGATCGCCTCGGCGTAGTGTTTGCGCGCGTAGTCCTTGGCGGCCTCGATTCCCGGCAGGCGCGGCGCCGGCGAGGTTTCGTCGACGGTCTCGGCAAGCAGCGCCATGGCGATGCCGTAGGCCAGCGCCGAGGCCTGGTACTGCGAGCGCACCTCGTCGCTCAGCACCTGGCGGCAGGCATCGAGGGTCAGCGCCAGCGCCTGGGATTCGAGACCGAGCTCGACCAGAGGCCCACGCTTGGCGGCGATGCCACGCCAGGCGCGCATGATCTCGCGCCCATGCAGGCAGAGGTAGGCGAATTCCCAACTGCCGCCGTCGGGCAGCCAATAGCGGTTGTCGTGCGGGAAGTGCAGCAGCATCGCCTGGCCGGGATGCACGTCGTACTGCCGGCCGACGTAGGACAGCCGGCCCTCGCCGGCGATGGTGTATTGGATGAGGGTAAATTCGGCCGTGCCACGCTTGATGCCATGCCAGTCGTAGCGGCTGGCGACCTGACGCTCGAATCCGGCCGCCGAGATCATCGCGTGCAGCGCGAGCGGCCGGGTGGCGAAGAACAGGCCGGTCTGGCGGTGGCCAAGGCCGGCAAGCCGGGTGCGCACGAAATCACCATCCCGCGCATGTCTTTCCGATGGCCCCTGGATCATGCCAGTTATGATGGCGCACAATCCTGCAAAACAACGCCTGCCTCTCATCCCTCTCCGCTTTCCCCCGACCCCCGCTCGCAAGGAGTCCACCATGGCATTCAAGGTCGCATTCATCGGCGCCGGCTCGATCGGCTTCACCCGCACCCTGGTCCGCGACCTATTGACGGTGCCCGAATTCCGCGGCATCGAGTTGGCGTTCACCGATCTCGATGCGCGCAACCTCGACATGGTGCGCCAGCTCTGCCAGCGTGACCTCGACCACAACGGCGTCGCCACCACCATCCAGGCCACCACCGATCGCCGCGCCGCGCTGGCCGGCGCCAAGTACGTGTTCTGCGTCGCGCGCATCGGCGGGCTCGAAGCTTTCAAGACCGACGTCGAAATCCCGCTCGGCTACGGCGTCGACCAGTGCGTCGGCGACACCCTCTGCGCGGGCGGCGTGATGTACGGCCAGCGCGGCATCGCCGCCATCCTCGACTTCTGCAAGGACATCCGCGAGGTCGCCGCGCCCGGCGCCATCCTCTTCAATTATTCCAACCCGATGGCGATGCTGACCTGGGCCGCCAACGCCTACGGCGGCGTCACCACCATCGGCCTCTGCCACGGCGTCGAGGGTGGTCATAGCCAGATCGCCGACTGCCTGACCCACTGGGCGCGCAAGCAGGGCCTGATCGGCGCCGAGACGACGGTGACCACCGCCGAGGTCGACATCGTCGCCGCCGGCATCAATCACCAGACCTGGTATGTGAAGGCGCAGTGGCGGGGCATGGACCTCGTGCCGCGCATGCTTGAACTGTTCGAAAGCCACCCCGGCTTCCCCACCACCGAGAAGGTGCGCATCGACATGCTGCGCCGCTTCGGCTACTACTCGACCGAATCCAACGGCCACCTCAGCGAGTACGTGCCCTGGTACCGCAAGCGCAGCGGCGAGATCCGTGACTGGATCGACCTCGGTTGCTGGATCAACGGCGAGACCGGCGGCTACCTGCGCGTCTGCACCGAAGGCCGCAACTGGTTCGAGACCGAGTTCCCGGAATGGCTCAAGGAGCCGCCCAAGACCTTCGTCGCCACCGAGCGCAGTCACGAACGCGGCTCGTACATCCTCGAGGCGCTCGAGACCGGCCGCATTTTCCGCGGCCACTTCAACGTCCCCAACCGCGGCGCCATCCCCAACCTGCCGGCCGACGCCATCGTCGAGATCCCCGGCTACGTCGACCGCAACGGCATCAACATCACCCAGGTCGGCGCACTACCGCTCGGCTGCGCCGCGGTGTGCAGCGTGTCGATCTCGGTGCAGCGCCTGGCGGTCGAAGCCGCGGTCCATGGCGACGACGCCCTGCTGCGCCAGGCGATGATGATGGACCCGCTGGTGGGTGCGGTGTGCAACCCGCCCGAGATCTGGCAGATGGTCGACGAGATGCTGGTCGCGCAGGCCGCCTGGCTGCCCCAGTACGCCAGGCCCATCGCCGCCGCCAAGGCGCGCCTGGCCACCGGCAAGAAGATCGCCACCAAGCAGACCGAGGGCGCGGCGCGACTGCACACCAAGACCGTCGACGAGATGCGCCTGGACCGTGATGCGGCGACCAAGAACGCCGCCAATGCCGACAAGGCCAAGGAGCGGCCCGCCCAAGCCGCGCACTGAATCCGGCGAGAGCGGCTGCCACATGGCTCGGATCCCATGCCGAATGTAGGCTTGAATCTAACCCGCGGCTGAGGGGTAGATGTAGACCTCCAGCCGCTCGACGCGCTGATAGATCACGCCATCCACCGCATAGCGGACGTGGTAATCGAGCAGGTAGCTGCCCGAGGTGGCGAAGGTCATGCTGGTGGTGTGGCCGAAGGGATTGCTCAGCGCCGGAGCGTACAGCGGGTAGTCGACCACGGCCCAGCGGTGGTCGACGATCTCGGCGTCGCCATAGGGCACGACGCGGGCATCGACCACCAGGGTGGTGGATGCCCCCGAGTAGTACCAGCCCGAGGATGAGGAGGCGTAGCCGGTGCCGAAATCGACGCGGACGTAGCCGTAACTCTCGTCCGGGTGGCAACCCGCCAACCCGAGCGCGAGGACAACGCACAGCAGCATGCGAGTGACCATGGCGACCACCCTAGCCGGTCCCCATGAGCCAGCCGTGAGAGAGGCGCCGGTGCTGCACACTGCGGTGCCGACGGGGAGGGTGCGCCGCCACCTTCATCCGCCCTGCGCTTGAACCAGCCTGCCCAGGGTCGAGACTGCCACCGTGACGCCGTCCCGGATCCTTGTGGTGCTGCTGCCGCTCGTGGCTGTGCTCGGACTGCCGATTATGCGCCAGATCGACGTGTGCTGTGGACACGACGACATGGGTCAGGCGACCGTAGCGGTGCTGCATTGGGCTGGCGACTGCCCATGCGAGTCGGCCCATCACGACGCTGGCCCGGGGGGCGACGATGCCGCCTGCGACGCGGACGCCGCCTGCGGCTGCAGCGATGTGCCCCTGGTCGAGGACGACACCGTCACCCTGGTCGTGGCCCAGCCGATCCCGCTGCAGCCGATCTTGCGCTCACTGAGCCTCTTCGATCTGGCGTGCGCCATCCGACCCAGCCCAGGCACGGTCAGTCAGGCCAGACGCCCGGCACGGGCGCCGCCAACCCGCGCTGACCCGTTGACGCACCTCGCGTGCGTCCGCCTCCTGATCTAGCTTCGCCTCGACGCGTCGCGGCACCCGTGTGCCGCGGAACGGGCGCCCGTTTCGGCGCCCCCACCGTCAGGGGCTCTCATGTGGTTATCGCAGGCCGGATCCCGGCCCTCACTGTCGTTCACGCTGGCGCTCGTCGCCCTCACCGGGGGGTGCAGTCCGCCACCACCGCGATCCTCCGCACCCAGTCCTGCGCCGGCGCCGATGGCCGCCATCCCGTCGGCGCCAGCGTCCGCGCACCCCGCCGGGGTGCTCACCGTCGACGATCTGGTGCGACTCGCCCGGCAGCACCATCCTTTGGCGCGGATGGCGGCCATCGAAGCGCGTGCTGGCGCCGGGGGCGTGCGGGCCGCGCGGGCCTGGGCCAATCCCGAGGTCGACCTGGAAGCCGGACGCGCCCGAGGCCGCGGCGCTGATGCCGAGGCAGATGCGATCGTCGGTCGGGTCGCCATCCAGCAGCCGATCGCGTGGCCGGCCGAGCGCTCGCGTCGCATCGCCGCCGCGACCGTGGCCGGCGTGGCCGGCGAGGCAGCCGCGGCGCTGCCGCTCCTCGATCTCGAAGCCAGTGTCCGTCAGGCCGCCTTGCAGGTGATATTCGCCCGCAAAGGGCAGGCCCTCGCCGAGGCGGCACTACAGGCCACGCGCGAGGTGCTGGCGACGGTGGCGCGGCGGGCTGCCGCTGGCGAAGCCAGCCGCGGTGATGCGCTTCGCGTCGAAATCGAGGTCGCCCGCATCGAGCAGGAGGTCGCCGAGCAGGCGAGCGATACCGCCGCAGCATTGGCTGAGCTGAGCTCGCTCTGCGGCCAGCAGCTGCCGGCCGGACTGCGCCTAGCCGATGAAATCGGCGCCCCAACGGCCCCCGTCAGCGGAGCGGGCCGGCATCCGCGCCTGGCTCATCTCGACACCCTGGTGCGTCAGCGGCAGGCCGAACTCGCCGAACAGCGCGCCGCCACCGTCCCAGCGTTCAGCCTTGGCGTGTACGGCGAGCGCGAGACCGACGTCGATGCGTTCGGCGTGTCGCTCGGCATCGAGGTACCGCTGTGGGATCGCAACCAGGGTGGCATCACCAGCGCCAGTGCGGGCGTCGCACGCGCCGAGGCCGATCTCGCGGTGGCCCGATCCGAGAGCGACCTGGCCGTGGCGCGCGCCGCCGGCAACGCGGCCAAGACCGATGCGCGCGCGCGCCGCTACCGCGAACAGATCCTGCCCAAGGCGCGCGAGGCCCTGCGCCTCGCCATCGTTACCTATGGCGGCAATGAAAGCACCCTGCTCGACCTACTCGACGCCCTGCGCACGGCGCACGCGATCGAGGCCGAGGCGCTCGCGGCTGAACGCGATGCCGGCCTCGCCGTTCTCACCTGGCATCAGGCGCTTGGCACCACTCTCCCGATCCGCGAAGGAAACGCCCCATGATAGCCTCCCGCTCTGCCCTGTTCGTCGCCCTGATCGGCGCGCTGTTCGCCGACCATGCCACCGGCGCCGAGGTCCCCGACCATCCGGCCGTGCCGGCGGTCACCCTCACCGTCGAGGCCATGCAACGGCATGGCGTGACCGTGGCGACGGTCGGCGAGTCGAATGCCCTGCGCCAGCCGATCATCGCGCCGGCCGCGGTGATCTACGACCCCGACCGGGTCGCCCACGTCGGCACCGTCGCCTCGGGACGAATCGCCAAGCTGCACGTCGGCGAGGGCACGCTGGTCGCCGCCGGAGATCCGCTGGTCGACATCGACAGCCCCGAGCTGGGCCAGGCGCAGAATGAATTCCTGCGCAAGCGCGCCGCCCAGGCCGTGGCCCAGGCGGCGACGATCTCGGCGCAGCAGGTGCATGAGCGCGCGCGCGCCTTGCTCGCCGAGCAGGCGCTGCCGGCCGCCGAGGCCCAACGCCGCGAGGCCGACTTCGCCCGCGCCAAGACCGAACTGCTGGCGGCCGAGGCCGATCTTCAGGCGGCAGACAACACCCTGATCCTGCTCGGCCTGGATGACGCCGCGCGCGCCGCCCTCGCCCAGAGCGCCAAGGTGTCGCCGCGCCTGACCGTGCGCGCGCCGATCGGCGGCATGGTGATCGAACGCAGCGCCACCCTCGGCCAGGTCGTCGGCCCCAGCACTGAACGCCTGCTGACCATCGCCGACCCGGCGGCGCTGTGGGTGGTGGTCGATGTGCCGGAAGCGCAGGCCGCAGCGGTCGCCGTCGGCGCGCCCGCCATCATCACCGGCCCACTGCTCGGCGAGCGCTCGCTGGCGACCACGGTGACCTGGATTTCGCCGGCGGTCGACGCTCGCACCCGCAGCGTGCACGTCCGGCTGTCGGTCTCGGGCGCCAGCGGCTTGCGCCCGGGTGCCTTCGTCCAGGTCGAGATCCGGCCCGCGGCGGCGCACACCTCGGCGGTCGTGCCGCGCAGCGCCGTGTTCTCCATCGACGGCTCGGCCACCGTCTTCGTGCCGCATGGGGCGCCCAACCGCTTCATCGCGCAGACGATCGAGGTCGGCACCGCGGTCGGCGATGTGGTGCCAGTGCTGAGCGGCTTGCGCGTCGGCGATCTGGCCGTGGTCGCCGGCGGCTTCGTGATCAAGGCCGACCTCGGCAAGGCCGGCGCCAAAGGCTGCTGCGACGTCGACTGATCATGCTTTCCCACTTCCTCCATTTCGCCATCCATCGCCGCGCCTTCGTCCTGTTCAGCGCGGCGGCGATCGCCGTGGTCGGCGCCTTCGCCCTGCGCGGCTTGCCGATCGACGCGGTGCCCGACATCACCAACAACCAGGTGCAGATCACCACCGAGGTCAAAGGGCTGACCCCGCTCGATGTCGAGCGTCAGGTCACCTTCCCGATCGAAACCGCGATGGCGGGCATCGCCGGCTTGGAATACACCCGCTCGCTGTCGCGCAGCGGATTTTCGCAGGTCACCGTGGTCTTCGCCGACGGCGTCGACATCTACTGGGCGCGCCAACAGATCACCGAGCGCATCGGAGAGGCGCGCGAGCGGCTCGCCCCGGGCGTCGAGCCAAGCATGGGGCCGATCGCGACCGGGCTCGGCGAGGTCTACATGTACGCGGTCGAGTTCGCCCATCCCGACGGCGTCGGCGCCAGTGTGGCGGCCGAGGATGAGCCGGGCTGGAAGGCCGACGGCGCCTACCTCACGCCCGAGGGCGAGCGCCTGACCACCGCCGCCGAACGCATCACCTACCTGCGCACCGTGCACGACTGGATCATCCGCCCGCAACTGCGCGGCGTCGACGGCATCGCCGGCATCGACGCCATTGGCGGCTTCGAGAAGCAGTACGTCATCGAGCCCGATCCCATGCGCCTGGTGTCCTACGGTCTGACCATCGCCGATCTGCGAGAGGCGGTCGAGCGCAACAACCAATCAGTCGGCGCCCTACCGATCGAGATCAATGGCGAAGGCCACGTCGTCCGCTCCGACGGCCGGGTGCAGTCGGTGGAAGACCTCGCCGGCATCGTCCTCGCCACCCGCGACGGCGTGCCCATCCGCGTCGCCGATGTGGCCAAGGTCGCCATCGGCCGCGAGGTGCGCACCGGCACGGCGAGCGACGACACCCACGAGGCGGTCATCGGCACCGCGCTCATGCGCCTGGGCGGCAACAGCCGCACCGTGGCGCGCAGCGTGCATGACCGCATCCAGACCATCCGCACCGCCCTCCCGCCTGGGATGACGATCAAGACCCTCTACGACCGCTCTCATCTGGTCGATCTGACGATCCGCACGGTGCGCAACAATCTCGTCGAAGGCGCGGTGCTGGTCGTGGTCGTGCTGTTCCTGCTGCTCGGTAATCTGCGCGGCGCGATGATCGCGGCGGTGGTCATCCCGCTGTCGATGCTGATGGCGGCGATCGGCATGCAGCGCTTCGGCATCAGCGGCAACCTGATGAGCCTGGGCGCGCTCGACTTTGGCATCATCGTCGACTCGGCGGTGATCATCGTCGAGAACTGTGTGCGCCGCCTCGGTGCGCTCCAGCAACGGCTCGGGCGCCTGCCGACACGGGCGGAGCGCTTGGCCGAGGTCTACGCGGCGACCTCCCAGGTGCGCCAGGCGACGATCTTCGGCGAAGCGATCATCATCGTCGTCTACATCCCGCTCCTGACCCTCGCCGGCATCGAGGGGAAGATGTTCCAGCCGATGGCGCTAACCGTCATCCTCGCCCTCACCGCCGCCTTCATCCTCTCGCTGACCGTGGTCCCGGCGCTGGTCGCGCTGCTGCTGCGCGGGCGCATCAGCGAGCGCGAGACGCGCGTCGTGCACTGGGCCCGCCTCGCCTACGCGCCGGTGCTGCGCTTGGCCATGCGCCTGCGCTGGGTGGTCGCTGGGGTGGCGGTGCTGGTCTTCGCCGCCTCGCTGTGGCTGTTCAGCCGGCTGGGGCAGGAGTTCATCCCCAAGCTCGACGAGGGCGACATCGCCATGCAGTCGGTGCGCATCACCTCGACCGGCATCGAGCAGTCCACCGTGATGCAGCGTGAGGTCGAACGGGCCGTGCTGACGGTGCCCGAAGTTGCCTACGTCTTCTCCAAGACCGGCACCGCCGAAGCCGCGTTCGATCCGATGCCGCCGAGCGTGTCGGACGCGTTCCTGATGCTGAAACCGCGCGCTGGCTGGGCGGATCCCAAACTCAGCAAGGACGCGCTCATCGCCAAGCTGCGGGCCGCGGTCGAACCGGTCGCCGGCAACCGATTCATCTTCACCCAGCCGATCGAGCTGCGCTTCAACGAGTTGATCGCCGGCGTGCGCGCCGACCTCGCGGTGCAGGTGATGGGCGACCACTTCACCGACCTGCTGCTCGCGGCAGGCGACGTCGCCGCCGTGCTGGAAGCCGTGCCGGGCGCCAGCGAAGTCAGCACCGAATCGGTGGCCGGCCTGCCGTCGCTCGCCATCGCCATCGACCGCGCCGCCTGTTCCCGCCTCGGCCTCTCGATCGCCGACGTGCAAGAGGTGGTGTCGAGCGCGCTCGGCGGCAGCGAGGCCGGCGTGGTCTTCGAGGGCGACCGCCGTTTCGACATCGTCATCCGTTTGTCCGATCCGATCCGGCGCGACCTCGCCGCCCTCCAGCGGCTGCCCATCCCCCTCCCACCCGCGGAGCACGCGGGCGATGACGAGACCGGACGACCCGGCCACCGCTTCGTGCCACTGATGTCAGTGGCGACGATCGAGGTCAGCGAAGGCCTCAACCAAGTCAGCCGCGAGAACGGCAAGCGGCGCATCGTGGTCCAGGCCAACATCCGCGGCCGCGACATCGGCTCGTTCGTCGCCGACGCGCAAGCCGCGGTAGCCGCCAAGGTCGTGCTGCCCGCCGGCACCTGGCTGACCTGGGGCGGCCAGTTCGAGAATCTGCTCGCCGCCAAGCAGCGCCTGCTGCTGGTGGTGCCGATGTGCCTGTTCCTGATCGGCATCCTGCTCTACATCACCTTCGGCCGCGTCAGCCACGCCCTGCTGGTGTTCACCGGCGTGCCGCTCGCCCTCACCGGCGGCATCGTCGCGCTGTGGGCGCGTGGCATGCCGTTCTCGATCAGCGCCGCAGTCGGCTTCATCGCCCTCTCAGGCGTCGCCGTGCTCAACAGCCTGGTCATGGTCAGCTCAATCAACCAGTTGCGCGACGAGGGCCACGACCTCGATGCGGCCATCAACGAAGGCAGCATGGGTCGCCTACGCGCGGTGCTGATGACCGCGCTGGTGGCCAGCCTGGGCTTCGTGCCAATGGCGCTGTCGACCGGCCAAGGCGCCGAGGTGCAGAAGCCGCTCGCGACGGTGGTCATCGGCGGAATCATCTCGTCGACCCTGCTGACGCTGGTCGTGCTGCCCGCGCTCTACCGCCTGTGCCACCGCCCGGGACGCCTGCCGGGGGCGCCGGCCGTCTGATCTCACCGCCTTCTCACCACCGGGCAGGAGACTGCCCATCACCACGGAGACCACGATGCTCTCGAACCTGTTCCGCCTCAGCGCGCTGGCACTCGCCCTCGCCACCTCTCCTCTGATCGCCGCTGACGTCACGCCCCCCGCCGGCGAAATCCCGCCCGTGGCTGAAGTGCCCGCGGAAGGCGCCGCCAAGCCCTTCCCGCTCACCTTCTGCGTCACCTGCGGCGATGACTTCACCGGCGCGATGAAGGAAACGATCGTCACCAAGACCCACAAAGGCCGCGAGGTCAAGCTCTGCAAGGGCTGCGTGAAGATCTACAACGCCGATCCCGACGGCTACCTCAAGCAGGTCGACAAGTCGATCAAGACCGGCAAGCCGGTGCGCGAAGGGCACTGATCCAAACGGAGCGGACCGCGTCAGCGTGCGATCACGCCGACGTGGTCCGCCTCGACGGACCATCGCCGCCCCATAATTGGCGCAAGACCACGCGCATCCGGTCGATGCATTCCGCCCACGTCCTGGGCTTGACGATGTAGCCATCGGCCACGCGCTGACAGTCAGCGATGGTGGCCGGGTCGCAGGCGGAGCTGAACATCACCACCGGGATGGTCTTGATCAGGCCATTGCCCTTGATTTTACTCAGCACCTGGCGCCCGCCGAGGCCCGGTATTGTGAGGTCGAGCAGGACGAGATCAGGGCGCGGCGCGTCTTCGAAGGGCGATTGCCGCATCAGATAATCGAGTGCCGAGTAGCCGTTGCGCACCACCACCAGATCGGCGGGTTCGTCGAGCGCCCGCAGGGCTTCGCTCACCGCGTCGGCGTCGCCAGGGTTATCCTCGACCAGCAGGATATGATGCCGCTTACGGACCAACTCCACCGCTCACCTCTGAGCTGAAGCGTGTGGTTGTGCCAGGAACGGCAACACCAGTTCATGGTGATCTATTCCACTCTCTAACCACATCACAGATTCTCGTCGAGCCAGGTCATCAGATCGGCGCTGAGGGTATCCCGGCATTCCTCGAGATCATGGTGGCCACCCGGGTAGATGCGGCACACGACGTCGCCTGCGGCTCGCTCCTCGTTCAGGAGCGTGGTGGCGGCGGGTACGACGTCGTCGAGCTCGCCATGGCCCAGGAACAAAGGCTTTGCCAGCCGGTCAACGGACTCGAAGCCCCCCGTCGGGGCGGCGAGCGCCGCCACCGCGTTGACCTCGCGGGCGGCAACTCCAGCGGTGAGGGCCACGGCTGCGCCGAACGAGTATCCGACGACGGCGATGCGGTCGATGCCACGTTCGCGGCTCAGCCAATGCACGCCGACCAAGCAGTCGCGAACGCATTCCTCGATGCGGTTGATCCGTCGGTAGTCGATGCGCAGCGATTCGATGCCAAGGGTCTGCAGTTCCATCGCCAGTTGCCGGTACAGACCGTGCGCGGGCCCATCAAGACCACCTCCACACCCGGGTAGCCAGACCACCGCGCGCGTCGCCAACCCTCCGGCCACCGGATGATAGCGCGCGGAGATCTCGCCGCTGACCGTCTGGAACACGGTCGGATCGCCAGCGGCCGTGCCGGATTGGCGCAGGACATCGACCAGGGGTAACTCGTAGGCAGTCGAACGTGACACATTTATATCCTACGACATCCACCGCGGGCAGCGACCGACCAAGCCTGAAACTCGCACGACCCGCGATGGCGGTGCGAAAGCCAGGTCAGGGGAATGGATAGGGCGGCAGGGTCGGCGCAAGCCAGTACGGGGCGTAGCCCCAATACCCATACAGGCTCATCGCATCGGGCTGCTCGACCAGATCGGGGTCGTACGGCGGCGAACTGGCGATGTCCGCGCTGCTGCGCCCGAGATGCACCGATTCGGCATCGATGCGAACCACCGCCTCGACCGGCACCAGGAAGATGTCGCGCCCGATGCCAAACACGCCTCCGCTGTGCACGCGCAAGAAGCGGACGTGGTGGGCCTGGTCGTCGATCAGGAGGTCATCGACCACGCCGAGTTCCAGGCCATCGCCGTCGAACACGGTTCGCCCGCGCAGGTCCTGGCTCGAATCCGCTAGGCGCAGGTCGGTCATGGATAACCGATGAAGGGAATAGGTGGTGGTCGTCATGGGGAGGACTCCACCCTCAATGCTAGCTGGGCCCCCCGATCAGTGGGGCGGAACTTGGTCCACCACTCAACAAGATCATCTCATTCCGCTGGGTACGCTCGACCCGGGGAAGGTCAGCGCCACGCGCACACCGCCGCGGAATTCGCGCAGGGTCGTTTCATCGGCATCACTGGTCGAACTCGTCGCCCACGGCAGGCGCGCGCGCATGCGTCCGGCATTGATCTTGTCGGCGATGCCCCACCACAAGCGCTCGCGCGCAGCCAGGCTGAGCAGGCAGCCGCGACGGATCTGCGCCTGGGCCTCGTCCGTGGTGGCAAAGGTGGCAAGCGCCTCTTCGAGCCAGGCGGCGTGATCGATATCCTGGTGGGTGTGCAGGGTGAAGTATTCGATCTCGTGCTCGGCGAAGCCGGCCAGGCGCAGGCCGCGCAGGATGTTCTCGAACATGGTCGGGATCGCCCACTCGTGACCCGGGCCGACCGCGCCGAGGCCGACCAGGAACGGTTCCTCGGTGCACAGCTTCAGGTGCTCGACGATGAAGCCGGTCACCTCGCGGTGCAGCGGGATGGCGTCGCTCTCGCCGTCGGCCCAGCCGCAGGCGCGCATGAAGACGCGGTAGTGCGCGGCGTGGTCGGCGCCCCCGCTGCGCTCGCCGTATTCGTCGACCAGCACCTTGGCGAGCCAGATCTTGGCCGCGCTCGATGGCGCGTTGAGCAGCAGCAGTTCGAGGTAGCGGGTGAAGGTGCCGACCAACGGGTGGTGCTGACCGCTAAAGATGCGGAAGTCGGCGCGGGCGCGCGGGTCGATGTCCATCCGTCCAAGCAGCGAATGCGCGACCCCGGCGTGGGCCGCGACTTCGACGTGCAGGTCGGCGAGAAAGCGGCGGGAATCCATGGCTGGACCGTAACGCCAGGAACGGCGAGCCACAGCAGGGACCGCCGCAACCCTGCCTTCAATCGGGCAGGGCGTTGGCGAGCAGGATGCGCATCTCGACGGGTGTGAGCACGATCGGATTGGTGCGCAGGCTGCCGCTCGGCGCGGCGACGATGGCGTCGAGATCGGCGACGCCATAGCTGGCCAGTCCCGGCAAGCCGAGACGTTTGCGCAACTCGACCAGGGTGCGCGCAGCGAGACCGACGCCGGCACCCGGGCCGACCACCGCCGCCGCGACCTCGGTCAGGCGGGCGCGAGCCGGCGAATCGGGCGCGCGCGCGGCAAGGGCAGCCTCGTTGGCGACCAGCGTTGCCGGCAGCAGGCAGGCGAGGGCGGCGCCGTGCGGCGCGCGCGGATAGAGGCCGCCGAGCGGCGCCACCAGGCCATGCGCCGCGCCCAGGCCGGCATTGCCCAGGCAGATGCCCCCGGCGAGCGCGGCCAGCGCGAGGTCCTCGGCGGCGGCCGCCGCCGCTTGGGCGGCATGGCGACCACCATCGGCGAGCGCGCGCAGCCCGCGCATGGCGCGCGGCAGCGCATCGCGCGCCAGGGCGTCGCTCAGCGGGGTCGCCGCCGTGGAGCAGAACGCTTCGATCAGGTGGGTGAGCGCGTCGAAGCCGCAAGCGGCGCGCAGGGTGAGCGGGCCGCCGGCGGCCAGCAGCGGATCGATGAAAGCCTCACGCGGGGTCAGGCGCTCGTCGCGCAGGCTGCGCTTCACCCGACGGTCGGGCACGGTCAGCACCGCGTTGCGCGTGACTTCCGAACCGGTGCCGGCGGTGGTCGGCACGCACAGCACGGGCAGCGGGGCGACCTCAAGGGGGACGGGCGGCTGTTCGAGCCCTTCCATGCGATCGCGCACCGGGCCCGCGTTGACCGCCATCGCCGCGGCGCCCTTGGCCGCATCCATCACCGAACCACCGCCGACCGCCAGCACCACGTCGCAGCGCGCGGTGCGCGCGGTCTCGGCGATGGCGTCGACCAATTCGGTATCGGGTTCGCCAGCCACCGTCACGCGCATCGCCGCCACGCCGGCGGCCGCGAGGAGACGGTCGAGCTCTTCGCTGATGCCGAGCAGACGCAGCGATTCGGCACCGGTGACGAGCAGGGCCCGGCGGCCGTAGGTGGCGACGCGTGCGGGCGCCTCACGCCAGCAGCCAGCGCCGACGGTCAGGCGGGTGGTGTGGGCGAAGGTCCAGGTCACCGTCAGTTCCAGGGATCGGGCGCGACGCTGGCCCATTTTTCGGCCGCACGCGGCACGGCCATCATCGGCGCCACCGCCTCGCGCCAGCGCAGGTAGTGGGCGGTCTGCTGATGGACGCGGAAGGCGGCCTCGTCGAGGTAGACCTCGTAGAGCAGGAAGCGGGTCGCATCGTCGCCCGCACGCAGGACATCGAAGCGTACGTTGCCGGGCTCGCCGCGTGTGCCGCGATGGTTGTCGCGCGTCGCGGCGATGAAGGCGTCGGCGTGTTCGCTCAGCACCTGGATGCGCACGGTGACGACGTGCATCAACCGCGCCCGCGCATGGTCATCCCCGGCATCAGCGCCGGATCCGCGCCGAGGGTGCCGATCAACCGGTCGCGCCACGCTGGCGTCTGCACCTGGTCGAGCCGCTGGCGGGCGTGGTCAAGGCGCGCGCGCAGGCCGAGGCGGGTGACGATCTCGGCGCGCTCGGGGTCGCTCACCGCAGCCTCGAGATCGGCGACATGTCGGCGCCATTTGCGTTCATCCAGGCGCTGCTGGTGCTCGAGGCGCGCGCGATACCAGTCGCTGGACAGCAGCGCGTCGCGCGCGAACAGGGCGCGGAATTCGGGATGGTGCTCGTCGCGGCCCTGCCAAGTGCCCTCGGCCATGATCGTCAGCAGCGCCGCCAGCGGCGGGCAGGCGTCGGCGAGCGAGCCATCGGCGAGGTAGCAGGCGGCGACCCGCGCATGCGCCTCGACGATGTTGTCGACGCCGTCAACGTAGACCGCCAGGTCCTGGGTCTCGGGCCGCAGCAGTTCCGGGTCGAAGACCGCGGTGCCGTTGTCGAAGATGCGGCCGAAGAAATCATGGAGGAACTTGGTGGTGATGCGCCAGCCCAGGCGCGAGGCCTTCACCGTGCGCCCCTGCCAGACGAGGTCCTCGACGCGTTCGAGATGGCCTTTGGCGATCATGGTCGCAGCGCGGCGTTCGACCGGCTTCAAGCGGCACCACAGCTCGGGCACCAGCAGCGAGATGTCGTGGTCCATGCGCCCGCGCGGACCGACCCAGCCGGCCGCGCTCGCGAAGCCATCATGGCCGGTAAGGATCATGCCGACCAGCGTCGCGTTGAGATCGGCGGTGGCGCGCACGGCGTTGAACGGGCCTTTGGTCAGCGCGCCCTCGCTGCCGGCGCCGGTGGTCGATGGCGACTTGCCGGTCAGGCTGCTGACGTAGTCCATGAACAGTTCGGGCAGCTCCTGGTAGTGGAGCGGATTATAGACGCACAGCGGGCGCACGCCCGGCTCGGGCGGATTGTTGCGTCGTCCGGCCAGCACCGCATCGACTGGCATATGCAACGGGCGGTCGTGGGCGATGCGGTGATAGAGGCGCAGGCCGAGCTCGGCCAGCCGCTTGGGCAAGGCGTTGGTGTGATCGGGTCTGACCTGGAGGTAGCGCGGATTCTTCGACGGCTTGCCGTCGACCAGACGTGGCTGCGCGCTGGAGACGGTGAAGGCATCACCGCGCGTCGCGGCACCCGCGAGATGCGCGCGCATCGGCGCGGTGTAGCGATCAAAGGTCACCGCGTCGTCGACCTCGCCAAGCAGCGCGGTCGGCGTCAGTGGTTGGAAGTTGGAACAGAACAGCCCAGCCTGCGACATGTCGACTTCGGTCTGCTGGTCATAGCCGCGGTGCACCGCGTCGTCGGGACGCTGGAAGAGGCGGTGCTCGCAGTTCTGGCTGATCTTGTACGAGCGAGCGCCATCGCGTTCGATCCACGCTCCGGGCACGGTCACCGAGGCGGTGATGTCGTCCTCCATCTGCACCTTGCTCGCCGGGATGAAATCCTGGCGCAGCTTGAAGGTGCGCCACGACCCCGCCATATCGAAGCCGATGCGCAGGTATTCGCCGACCAGCTGGCGGGTGCCGAGCTTGAGCTGGAAACCCGGGCGGCCGTTGACGCGATCGACGGTGAAATGCCGGCGCCAATCGCTGCCCCACTCGCTCTTGTAGAAGCGCTTGACGATGAACACCAGCGGCCACAGGTGGGGCGGAACCGATTCAAGCCAGGCGTTGTACTCGTCGGTGAAATCCGCACTCGGCGTGAACATCTTGATCACCGAGCCAAGCGAGCGTTCGGGCGACAGCACCGGCCGGCTGTGGTACGAGCCCGCCGCCGGACGCAGCGCCGGCTTCAGCCGGGTGGCATAGTCGCCGTCGAGGATGACCTGGACCTGGGCGAAGTCCTTCTCGTAGTCGGCGACGATGATCGGCCCGTGGATGACCGCGTCGACCATGCTCTTCGATATCTCGGACTTGCCGCCACCCGACACCGTCGACGGCTTGTGGCAGAAGGTGCCATAGGCCCAGGTGCCGACCAGGCGCCAGCTCGGCGCGGCCGGGTGCCGTTCGAGGCGCACCTTGTAGCCGCTTGGGTGCAGGTAGGTGGTACCGGTGCGCAGCGGCAGGCCGCGCGCCACGCCAGCCTGGGTCCAGGCGACGGTGCGCGCCGGGAGGTCGATCTCGACGTCCTCCGGCACCAGCAGCACGCGTGGGTCCGCCTTCAGCACCGCGTAGCCCTCGGGCTTCAGGTCGACCAGCGGGCCGAGGGTGCGCACGGTCTCGGCGAAGGTGTGGCCGCCCTCGCTGATCGGGCCCGAGGCGGTGAAGCGGTCGCCGAGGTGGTAGCTGGGGAAGGCCAGCGCGCCGCCGGCGTGCTCCTCCTCGGCCAGGCCCATGAGATTGGTGGCGAAGGAGATCTGCGTCTTCACCTCCTTCTTGCAGTAGCCGAAATAATTATCGGCGATCAGCGTCACCATCACCCCGTCGGCGGTGCGGTGGGTCAGCTTGAAGGCGGAACCGCCGTTGTAGCGCTCGCCCGCATCCTTCCAGCACATGCCCTCGGCACGCTGGCGCTCGTTGGCCGCCTTCCACTCGGGCAGGCCGAGTTCGCGTTTGGTCAAGGTGATGAGGTGCGGCGCGAGGATGACGCAGCCGGTGTGACCGCTCCAACCGCGGCAATCGAGCGCGGCATCATGCTCGGGCAGGTACGGATCGCCCGCATTGCCGAAGATCGACTCGACGAAATCGAGGTTGGAAACCAGGGACCCGGGCGCGAAGAAGCGGATTTCCATGCGCTGCTCGTCCATCGCCCCCGGCACCGCCGGCGCGACCAGCGGCCGCAGCAGTAGCGAAACGAACAGCTCGGCCGGCTTGGCCCAGCCGGCGGTGTAGGGCAGGCGCAGCAGGTCGACCGGCGGATTCAGTGCCGCGCGTAGCAGCGCACCGTAGGTCGCCAGCGGCACCACGTACTTGTCGTGCGGCACCGGCAAGCCGCCCTCGGCGACGTGGAACGAGCCGGCCGTGGTGCGGCGATCATTCTTGGGGTTGTGCAGTACGCCGTTGGCCAGGCGGTAGCTGGTCAGGATGCCGGTCTGGTGGGTGTCGCCGGTTTCGGGCAGCGACAGTTCGCGCGCCAGTCCATGGCGATCGAGGACGAACGTCGGCGCGGGCAACCGCGCCACGTCGGCGCCCAGGCTGCAGCCGAGGAAGTCCTGGATGCGCCGATCGACGGGCGGCAGTTCGCGCAGCGAGCCACCGACCCGCGTGCGCAGCAAGCCGAGCAGCTCGCCGACCTCGCCGAGTTCGGCGGCGCGCTCGTCGGCGAGGCCGACCAGCGCCAGCTTGGCGACGATGAAGCGCCGCAGTGCGGCGCGATCGGGGACATGGTTGCCACCCTGCGGGTCGAGGCCAAGGCTGCGGACGAGATCCATGGCGGTGTCTCCGAGCGGGGAGGGTCGGGCGGATGGAGCGGGGCGCAACCGGCCACGACGGGCGCCCAATGGTGGCTCGCGCAGCAGATGTCAGGGAATCGGTGCGACGGGAGCCTTCGCCAGCGCCGCGCGCGGAGCGAGGATGGCGGCCAGACGGTCAGGGACCGGCGCGATGCGTTCAATCTGCGGAATGAGCAGCCCCCCGTCGTAGGCGATGGCGCGGTTGGTCCAGGTGCCGTCGCGATGGACGTGGAGCGAGATCGCCCGCTTCACGGTCGACTCGACCAGGGCGTGGGCCAGGGCGAAGGGATCGTCATCGACCGAGCGCGCGTTGACCTCCCTGACGTAGTCGCCTTTGCGAATCCCTGCGCTAGCCGCCGGCGTGCCTGTCAGCACCTCGGTGACGTAACCGTGTTCGATCGAGAGTCCGAGCATGGCGAGCGCGTGCCGCGGGCGGAAAAGGGCCAGTCCGTCCTCGCCCATCGCTGCCGGCAGAGACTCGCTCCATCCGGCGTCGGCCAGGAACGAGGTATCGAGGTCGCCGGTACCGTCGATCCATCGCTTCACCCGCCCGCGCCAGTCTCCCGCGGAAAGCCGCTCGAGCGCGCGTATCAGTTCATCCTCGGTGAAGTCGCGCGGGCCCGACGCCGGCCCGAAGAAGGCGCGGCAGAAGTCATCCAGCCCGAGTCGTCCCTGACTGTCGCGGCGGATGGTCAGATCGGCAGCCAACCAGAACAAGGCGCCCTCGGAGTAGTAATCCTGACCGCGACACAGGCCAGGATGATGCCTGGACCCCCCGCGCAGCAGAAAACCGGAACGGGAGATATCGCGCAAGCTGCGCCAGTGCCGTCCTGGGCTGGCGGCCAATTCGGCAATCGTGTCCATGAGGTCGGCGCGCCACTCGGCGGGTTCGCTCAATCCGCAGCGCACGGCCAGCACCTGGCCGAGGTACTGGGTGAGGCCCTCATAGATCCACAGTCCATCGCAGTCGTGCTCTTGGTGATAATCGGGACGACGCATGCCGGTGGGTCGACGGTGCTTGCCGACCCAGGCATGCACGAATTCGTGGGTCAAGCGTTCGCGGTCATTGAGCTCGCTGCCGGGAAGGTCGGCGAAGGCCTTGGATGGCATGCCGCAGAGCGAGCAGCAGCCGTGTTCCAACCCACCCCGCACGTCGAGCGTGACCAGGAACTGGTAGGAACTGCTGCGCGCGCCGCCAAACAAGGCCTCGGCTTCGGCAGGCAGTCGACGCAAGGCGACCAGCCAGCGTTCGTCCAGCGCACGCAGAGGCTTGGCGCCAGCCAGGTGCATCTCGGTACGCAGGCCGTCATCACCGGTCGACAGGACCCAGGACGTCATGGTTCTGCCCATCAGCAGCGGGCGATCGATGGCCTCCTCGATGGTCACCGGGGCGTGGCTGAGCACGTCGCCCACGCGGCCGGCAGGTGGGAGCTGGCTCGCCGCCTGCCAACCGCGGGGCTGGCGGACCGTGACGGCGCAGGTCCAGGTGCCGATATCGGCGGCGGCGGGAATCAGCAGGCAGCAATTGAGGTTGATCAGGATATGGCCGGCGCTGGCCGTCACGTCGCTGCTGGTTGAATTGACGGTCGGCTGATTGGCGATGTAGGTGAGATCGATGGCGATCCGCTCGACCCCCTCGGGCACGATCACCGTGAACAGGTACGGGTCATAGCGGTCGCGTTCCCAGGCCAGCACCGCGCCGCCGCCGCGCGCCACCAGTCCGCCCAGATTCTGCACCGGCCCGGAGGGCGCATGCGTGCCGGGGATCCAGCGCGGGTAACGCAGGGCCAGCCGGCCCGGCGTCGCGCGCAGGGCGATGCGCGCATGCAGCAGGCCTTCGCCGGGGAGATCGGTGGCATCGACCGCGAGCGCCAACTGCTGCGCCGCCGGGGCAGCCAGGGCGTCATCCGCCCAAGCGAAGCGATCGTCCTCGGCGGCGAGCGTGGCAAAGACGAGGAGGGTGAACAAGATGCGCATGATCGGGCTCCATGACCGGGCAACGCGCTGGTCCCCACGGTGGGCAAGGTCTTACGCAGCTTTTCCGAGGAGGGAAAGGATCACGCCATGTCGCGCGCCTGTGCCCAGCGGGTATGGCTTGGATATGACCGCCCCCGCCATCCTGGTCGCCGTCCTGGCTGGCGGCGGTTCGACGCGGCTTGGGCGCGACAAGGCCCTCCTGCCGTGGCGGGGCGGGACGCTGCTGGCGCACGTCTGCGCCGCCGCGCACGGCGCTGGGCTACCGGTGATGGTCGTTGGGCGGGGGGCACCCGATGTGCCCGACGACGTGCGCGTGCTGGCGGATGAGAGCCCGGGGGAGGGGCCGCTTGCCGCGCTGGTGACCGTACTTGGCGCGCATGACGGAGCGGTGCTGCTCCTCGCCTGCGATCTGCCGCGGCTCGATGCGGCGGCGGTGCGCTGGCTGGCGGCGATGCCGAGCGGGGTGAATGGGGTGGTGCTGGAGGTGGCGGGGCGGCTGCAGACGTGCTGCGCGCTTTATCAGCCGAGCTGTCTGCCGCTGGCGCGGGCGTGCTTAGCGAGGGGACGACGCTCGCTGCATGCGTTGCTGGATGCTGGTGGATTTGCGCGGGTCGGCTGTCCGGAGGGGATGGCGGGGCGGTTTGGGGATGTGGATACGCAGGCGGAGTGGGAGGGCTTGGCTGGACAGTGAAGTGCCAGGGGCACTTCCTTGGCAGGAGGTGACGGGAAAACAATTGCTGGGGCCAATATACCCGGATCAGGTTCGCGATCAGGGGCTTGGCGACGCCCGCTCTCGACGGTCGGGGCGACCGTCTACCGTGGGCTGAGGCAGGGCGCTCTCGCCGTCCGCGGCGAGGCGCCGCGGTGGCTCCGCTTGGGCGCATTCAGCCGGGAATGCCCTGGAGCCCGAGCCAAATGATTCCCCATCCGCAGCCGGATGAACCCCGGTGTGGGAACTGGCCTGCCGGCGGCATACTGCCAGCCGCACGACGACTGATCGGATCAAAGTCGGGTGCGGCGACCGCACAGGCCGACCGCGAGCGCCAGCGTGAGCAGGACGACTCCCGAACCGAGACCGCAGTCGCGGGAGCCGCCGCCCGCGGTGACCGAGGTGGCCACGGTGCCCGCGGTGCCTGCGTTCACCGTCAGGGCGGCGACGTTCGAGGTCGCGCTGCCGGCGCTGTTGGTCGCCATGCAGCGGTACTGGGTGCCGCTCATCCCGATCGAGGTCGCGGGCGTGGTGTAGCTCGCCGACGTCGCCCCGCTGATCATGGTGAAGGTGCTCGAACCCGATGGCGCCGAGCTCCACTGATAGCTCGGCGACGGGCTGCCGCTCGCCGCGACGGCGAGGGTCGCGGTCGCCGGTGCGGCCACCGTCGCGTTGGCCGGCTGGGTGGTGATCCCCGGCGCCACCGCCATCACCGTCGAGCGGATGACCGTCACACTGTCGCTGAACGTGGTCACACCGCCCAGGCTGGACGACCAACTCGTACCGCTGGCGGTGAAGCGCACCAGATTGCTGCCGATGATCAGCGGAATGCCGCTGGCCGACCAGGCGGCGGTACCGGTGGCGACACCGCTCGCGCCACCGGCGATCCAGGTCACCCCGGTGATGTCAGCGCTAGCCCAACCCGAACCCGCGAGATCGAGCGTCGCCGCCGAGGTAGTGTAACTGGGCGCGGTGGTGGGGAGGGTGATATCGAGCCGCGGGTTGCCCATCCGTGGCAGGCCACGGCGTTGCGCCATGACCCACGGCACCAAGTAGGGCTTGCC
>Ga0163148_10001101_pt1 | contig 35983 bp, 51 predicted proteins | sample OliLakLV19MP7P2_FD_148606 | JGI IMG/M metagenome (GOLD analysis project Ga0163148, IMG submission 148606) | Freshwater microbial mat bacterial communities from Lake Vanda, McMurdo Dry Valleys, Antarctica- Oligotrophic Lake LV.19.MP7.P2 | ecosystem: Environmental > Aquatic > Freshwater > Lake >... | reverse complement strand
GGCAGAAACCGGTTTTGGCTGGTTTGTTGCAATGGGCGTTATGAAACACAAGGACGGCACATTCTCAAGGGTTGACCTTATGGTGAATGGGGACAAAGCAAATATTTTGTTTGTCGAAGAGCCAATGTCAAGGCATAACGTGAGGCTTGATTTTAGTATTGCAGCACAAAAAAGGATCCTCGATGTTTTATAAGGTAACCGCTAGTGACCTCATGCTTTGTAGTCTGCTTGTAGCGGAAGGTAGCTTTCTTGTAGCTGTCTTCATGAGTGAGTCTTTTGGCCTTACTCAGTGGCTAGCGTCTATTGTGGCGGCGATCCTACCGCTTGCTTGCTACTACATGCTAAGATTAGAAGCGAAGCAAACAATGAAAGCATCAAAAGAGACGGCCATTCTCGTTAGTCGCGTAACTTCTTTGGAGTCAGATATATCAAAAATAAATCTAGCACTAAAAATGCGCGGCTAGGACGTCCGCCTAAAGAGGTAGACATGAAGGTGCTCATTGCCCTTTGCCGTGTCTTCTGCACTGCTAAGGAGATTGGAAACGTCCTAGGCTTATGTGAGCAGGCTGTCTATAACCGCTCTCCTGGCTGGTGTGAGGAGCTAGGTATAGAAGGAAGCACCTTCGACGATCTACGCTCACGTTACGGCGACGAAATGAAAGTGTCTTTACGAAGGGCACAGTGGAAGGCAGCACTAGACGGCTCCATTCCAATGCTGATATTCATGGGCAAACAGCATCTCGGCCAATTCAATGACTACGAACGCGACAGCAGAAGTACATGGGAGGAAGATCAGAATGGAAACGTCCTCACCCAAGCACAACTTGTCGCCTTACTCCGAGCTGCTAAAGAAAGCGAAGCCTAGCCTTCAATCGTTAGCCTGGAAAATTGGTAATCTTCAATACAAACTCCATCCTTATCAAGACGAACTTTACTTAGGTTTAAGAAAAGCTTTAGAAAGTAAAGAGTGTATAAAATACACTGTCAATTGTAGTCGACGTTATGGAAAGTCATTCATTCTATGCCTCATTGCAGTAGAGAAAGCTATCCAACAACCAGGAGCGCAGATCCGTTTTGCCGCTCCTACTGGTAAGGCGCTGAGGAAGATAATTTTTCCAATTATGAAAATTATATTTGAGGATTGTCCTATATTCCTTCTGCCCAAATATTCAGTGATTGATTCATTCTACAAGTTTCCTAATGGATCAGAAATCCACTTTGCCGGAACAGACAACCAAAGCTATGAGAACTTACGCGGTACATCGTCAGACCTTAACATAATTGACGAAGCGGCGTTTTGCACTGAATTAGACTATATTATGCGCTCCATTCTCATACCTCAGACACTGACTACGGGCGCCAAAACCTTACTTGCCAGCACCCCACCAAAGACGCCGGCACATGATTATTTCTATATTGCTCAAGAGTGTAAAATGCTGGGGTTTTACAGTGAGTTTACAATCTATCAGAACACACGGGTAACTAAGGAGACGATTGACCTCTACGCTTTAGAGAGCGGAGGTTATGACTCCACGACGTTCCGCCGTGAATATTTGTGTCAATTCGTGGTCGACGATTCCCTTGCCATTATTCCAGAATGGAAGGACGACTATATCGAGACATACGAGAAGGACGGCTTTTCTCACTTCATGCACCGCTACACTGCAATGGATCTCGGAGTGAAAGACTTAACGGCGGTACTGTTTGCGACCTATGATTTTAGGCGCGGTATCTTATATGTCGAAGAGGAAGCCGAGATGAACGGGCCTACCATGACAACGCCTAGGCTTGCGGCACTCATTAACGACACAGAAAAGAAAGTGTACGGCGAACTTAAACCTTACCTCCGTATATCAGACAACAATAACCTTCTCTTGCTTCAGGACCTCGGAACACTTCACGCCTGTTACTTTCTACCGACTAACAAGGACTCACTTGACGCTATGGTGAACGAGGTAAGAATACTTGTGGGTGAGGGCAGGCTTCGCGTCAATGCGCGCTGCCTTAAGACTATAGGAGGGCTTAAGTACGGCGTGTTTGACGACAGGAGAAAAGAGTTCGCAAGGACCACGGCTTACGGACACTTTGACCACCTGGCCGCTCTGGTGTATCTTATAAGAAATCTCGATCGGCAGACTAACCCTGTGCCAAGTATGTTTAGACTTGACGATCACCGTCACTTCATACCAGAAAGTTACAGGTCAAGCGACTCTACACAAGTGTCTGTGTTACGCAATATTTTCAAAGGAGGGAACTGATGGAACAAGGAATGAAGGACGACGAACCAAAATACTGGGCAGCTAAGGGAATTAAGGAGCTGCTACCAAGCCTCATTGGTAAGACTGAGGATTACTATGATTTCCTCAAAACTACGGGCCGTCTTTACTTGTGGCGGCGCTCTTACTCGGCTTACTATAAGCAGTCTCAGCTCGGCGGGCAGCTTACGCGCGCAGGTAAGACCGGGGACTTTACAAAGATTGGTGTTAACGATTACAGGAATATTGCGCTCCATATCAAAGCACTCACGACACAACAACGACCAGCTTTTGATCCTCGTGCGACTAACACAGACTACAGGTCTATGGCGCAAACGATACTGGCGTCAGGTTTACTCGACTATTATAACCGCGAAAAGAGGATGGAGCGTTTCACGGTACAGTGTCTTGAGTACGGGCTTATCTATGATCACTCTTACATCAGCTGTACGTGGGACTCTAGCGACGGGCAAAGTTACGGCAAGAATGATTTAGGCGTTGACGTGCCAGAAGGAGATATGTCGTATGAAGCTTTTTCTCCTATGGATGTCTGCGTTGACGTAACGAACAACGAGCAAGGTCCTGACAGCTGGAAAATAACTAGATCATACAAAAACCGCTATGACGTCATGGCGCTTTACCCAGAATTGGCAGACCGCATTGAGGGACTTCCTAGCATAACGGACATGCTCGACGAATACATTCTTAGTCCTAGTTCTCTAAAAGATTCTGACCTTATCCCTTGCTACAAGTTCTATCATCCTCGTAGTGCTGCGCTGCCAGAAGGACGTGAGGTGCATTTTCTTAGTTCTGACTTAGGGCTAATCGATGGACCACTACCTTACAGAAAGGTTCCGCTTTTTCGGTTTGAACCGAGTAAGCAAGACGGGACACCTTTCGGTTACACGATCATGTACGATATCCTCCCGCTGCAGGAAGCAATAGACGGCCTTTACTCTATCGCTCTAACTAATAACAAACAATTTGGCGTGCAAAGTATAGTCGGACCAAAAGGCGGGAATATTAGTCACACTAATCTTTCAGAAGGTTTAAATTATTTTGAGTATGACCAGAGGAATGGAAAGTTAGAAGCACTCCAATTAACTCAGAGCGCGCCTGAACTTTACAATCTCATCGAAATGCTCGAGCGTAAAATGGAGACTCTCAGCGCTGTTAACGCAGTGACGCGCGGTCAACCGGAGGCTTCCCTTAAGTCAGGCGCTGCTATTGCTTTCGTGCAAGCTATGGCGGTGCAATTCTCTAAGGACCTAGAAGGTGCTTGGATTAGGCTTCTTGAGGATGTCGCAACTGCCACTATAGTAACGCTCCAAGATTTTGCTTCTGTTCCCCGTGTGGCCATGATTGCGGGTAAGGCTAATCGCCCTTTCATGAAGGAGTTTACGGGCGAAGACTTATCCCTTATCTCGAGGGTAATGGTTGATATTGGTAATCCATTAACGCGAACTGTAGCAGGGAAAGTTAACTTAGCTGACGCGCTCATGGAGAAAGGTTTTATCAAAACACCGGAACAGTATATTCAGGTTATGACTACGGGAAGGCTTGAGCCGATCATTGAGGGCGATCAAGCAGAGCTAATGCTTATAAGGGCTGAGAACGAACGAATGAGTGAGGGCGGTCGTCCTCAAGCGATGATCACTGACGCACATTCCCTTCACGTGAGGGAACATAAGGTTGTGCTTGCTTCACCGGAAGCGCGCGAGAACCCAGAGGTAGTGCAAACGGTAACGGATCACATACAAGAGCATTTTGATTTGCTCTTGTCGACTAACCCACAACTACTAGCCCTTCTGGGCGAGCAAAGTATGCAACCGCCACCGATGGATCCTGGCGTCGCTCAGGGCATGGACGCAGGCGCTGCAATGAATGCTGAGCTGCCGGGTGATCCTAATCTGCCGAGCGCTCCTGCTGGCAGTGATCCCATGGCTGAAAACACAATCGAAGAGCAGAATTTAATTTTAGAAGGAGGATAGAGATGGAAGGACAACCTAGTGTAGTGCCAACCCCGGTAACAGTTGATCCCGTGGTCACTGGCACAACCACAAAGCCCGTAGAGAACGAAGCCCCAAAGGAGTCAAGAAAGATTAAGGTTAAGGTAGACGGGGAGTATATCGAAGTTGACGAGGCTGACCTTATCAGTGACTACGGCAAGGGAAAAGCTGCAGACAAAAAGTTCCAGGAAGCCGCTGCCCTTCGCAAGGAAGCAGTATCTTTCATTGAGGCACTAAAAAAGGATCCTTTGTCAGTACTGACTAATCCTAAACTCGGCCTTAATTTGCGCGAAATTGCTGAAACGCACCTGATGTCTATTCTTGAGGATGAAGTGATGGATCCAAAAGACAAGGAGCTTCGCGATTTAAGAAAAGACAAGGCGACAAGAGAGGAGGAAGCTGCAACGGCTAAGAAGGAAGCAGAAGAGGAAGAGATGGTTAAGTTGTCAGGTGAGTATAGGGACCAGTACGAAAAGTCTTTTCAAACTTGCTTAGAGGCTTCTGGTCTACCTAAGACACCACACACGGTAAAGCGTCTAGCTTTTTACATGCACGAAGGCGTGAAGCGCGGGCTTGACCTTAAGCCAGAAGACGTCGTGGTTTTCGTAAAAGAGGAATATCTAGAGGAACAGAAAAGCTTGTTCTCTAGTCTTGACGGTGAGAACTTACTTAAATTCTTAGGTGAGGACTTAGCAAAGAAAATAAGAAAATACGATACGGGCCGAGTGATTAGTCCTAAGACTATATCTCGTTTTGATCAGCCTAATGTCTCGGAGAAGGGCGCTGTAAAGAAGGAGCCAGGCATTTCAAGGGACGAATGGAAAGCTAAAATGGACAGGATCAAAGCAGGTCTTGAATAAAGTATAGACCTAAAAGTTGCCTTAGCTTACAATCTGCCTTAAGATTTCAATAGCTAGGGCAACTCTTTTTAAAGAACCCCTCGTCTTTTTCATCGCAACTGAATGAAGGCGATACTGAGCGCTTTGTAACTTGAAATTCAAGCCAAAGTCAAAAGTCATCCAACCAAAACAAAACAAGTAAATTTAATAAAACGATTCCTACAATATCAAGGAGATATTTCTATGACTAATCCAGCAGAGCTTAGTGGCTTATTTAAAGAAGCCTACGGCGACAGTATCGAGAACCTAATTCCAGAAGCGGCAAAGCTTACCAAAATGATTCCTTTCGTTCAGCGCGATAAGGAAACAGGTGAGAAATATCATCAGCCCGTGGTAGTCGGTGCAGAACAAGGTGTAACATACGCTGCTGCAGGCGCTGGTGCTTTTGCACTAGAAGATGCAGTATCAATGAACATGCAAGATGCACAAGTTCAAGGCAACCAAATGTTGCTTAGGTCTTCTCTTGCTTACGACGCAGCTGCTCGCGCTTCTAACAGCAAAAAAGCTTTCGTTAAGGCAACTGAGCTTCTTGTTGAGAACATGATGGAGTCTGCGACTAAGAGACTAGAAGTTTCTATGCTTCATGGTCAAATGGGAATTGCTGATATCGCAATTGGTGATTTCGATGAGACTGCGCCAGCCGCAACTACTGCAACTTTCGTTATAAGTCAAGCTTCATGGGCAGCAGGAATCTGGGCAGGTATCGAAGGTGCTAAGCTTGTTTTTTTCAAAGACACGTCGCTCACCATCTCAGCCGGCACGAACGTAACTGCAAACGACGACACCGACAAGAACGTAATCGTCACAGCGGTTAACACTGACACTAGAACTATATCGGTTTCTGGTTCTGCCCTTGCAATCGAAGACATCAACGACTTCTCAGCTGCAAAAGCACTCACCGTGTACTTCAAGGGTGCGGTAACTGGTACAGGCGCTTCTTTTGCTTACGCAGAAATGGCTGGCCTTCGCAGAATTATTTCTAACACTGGTACACTGTTCAACATCAACTCAGCTACATGGAATCTTTGGAGAGGAAACACGGTTACTACTACTGGCCAAATGACTTTCTCTAAACTTTTGACTGCAGTAGGAAAAGCTGTTCAACGCGGACTCAACGAAAAAGTGACAGTACTGTGCAACCCAGATACATGGTCAAACCTTGCTTCTGACCTTGCAGCACTTCGTCGCTTTGACGGAAGCTACAACAAAAAGAAATCTGAAAGTGGATCAGAGTCTATTTGTTACTTCGGTCAAAACGGAGAGATCGAAATTGTTTCTTACAACTTGGTAAAATCGGGCGAAGTAATTATTTTCCCACCAAAACGTTGTAAGAGAATTGGAGCACAAGACCTCTCTTTCAAAACGCCAGGACGTGAAGGCGAGATTTTCTTGCAACTTCCAAACAGCGCAGGCTTTGAACTACGTAACTACGTAGATTGTGCACTGTTTATCGAGACTCCAGCACGTTGTGTGTACGTTTCAGGATTTACTAACTCTTAAGTGTTTTAGGAGTTAACTAATAGGGCGCTCAAACTTAATTGTGGGAGCGCCTTTTTTCTAAAAGGAGAAAATCATGGGCTTAGCAACTATAGTTATAGATTACCCAGAGACAACGGCGCAGTTTGAAAGCATCAACCGTTTTGCAGACACAATCGAGGGCACGCTTTCCCTTGCTAGTTACCTTGAGAGTACTGTGGCCGGCGTAAGAACGGCGACGATCACTTGCCGCGTTGGAGCGGTGCAGGCGGTAGGACTTCTTACCGTAACGTCATCTGGCCCACTCAACAACGAAGTGGCAGTTGTTGCCGGTGTCACGATCACAGCGAAGACAAGCGGAGCAGTACCGGCAAGCGGCGAGTTCGATATCAACGCTTCAGCTGATGTTGTAGCCACTGGTATGGCGCTTGCAATTAACAGCCTTTCGACTCTTGTGGGAATTGTAACGGCGACTAGCGCCCTTGGTGTCGTGACGATCACCGCTGTCTTGCCTGCTCGTACTGGTAACGGTCTAATCTTGACTGAAGCTATGACGAACGTATCGCCAACAGCTTTTGCGGGTGGATCAAGCGGAGCCACATACGTTTTAAATAACGCTTAGGGAGAAAATATGTCGGTTAACTTAACGATCAACGGCCAAACTTTTGCTTACCCAGAGACTGCCGATACAGACTGGGGCAGTAGTGCAACACTCTGGGCTACTGCTGCGACAAACGGCATGTTGCAAAAGGCTGGCGGTGCTTTCACTTTGTTAGCCGACGTAAATTTTGGGGCAACTTTTGGGCTCACTTCGGCCTACTACAAAAGTAGGACAGCTGATATCTCTACGGCGGGATCTCTTCGTCTAGCCCAGGCGGACTCTATCGGGTGGAGGAATCTAGCCAATAGTGCTGACCTTCTTTTGAGCGTATCGACCGACGCACTCAGGTTTAACGGCGTCGCCTTAACACTTGCTGGCGCAATAGTTAACGCCGACATTAGTGCATCTGCTGCGATTGCCTTTTCTAAATTAGCGGCTCTTACAAGCGGAAACGTTCTGGTGGGATCAGCCGGCAACGTCGCAACGTCATTGTCCTTAACGGGTGACGTCGTAGTCTCGAATGCTGGTGTCACAAGTATCTCAAGCAATGTTATAGTTAACGCTGACGTCAATGCTTCGGCGGGCATTGCCTACTCAAAACTTGATCTAGTCGGTGGCGTTGTCAACGCTGACGTCAACGCATCCGCTGCGATTGCCTTCTCAAAATTGGCTGTCCTTACGAGTGGAAACGTTTTGGTGGGATCAGCTGGCAACGTCGCGACACAGGTGGCACTCACTGGCGACGTAACTATTTCAAACGCTGGCGTCACAGCCATTGCAAGCGGCGTGATAGTTAACGCTGACGTCAACGCATCAGCTGCGATTGCCGGCTCAAAACTTGCTCCACAGTTTGGCGCGCAGCTTTTGTCAAACGACAGAGAGTGGGACACACTTCAAATTGCCACACCAGCCAGCCCAGCGGCTTCAAGAAATAAACTTTATTTTAAATCAGACGGTAGGATTTACAGACTAAACAGTGCAGGAGTAGAGACGGACGTAGCAACGGCGACAGTTACACCGGCAAGTGCTAGACTTCTAAGCGCGTCAGGAACTAACCCAAGCACGTCCTCAACTACGGCGGTAGATATAACGGGCTTCACACTTGACATAACGACTAACGCTACTTCAAGAATTGCCTTTACTTTTTCTAGTTCTTTTAGAAACACCGCAACTCCGAATGCAACACAAATTAATATACAGGTTAACGGAGTCAATCAATTCGGGACTGGCGGTCTGTATAATGCTCAAGACGTCAGCGGTCATTTTTACCCAATTAACCTATCTGGCATGAGCGATAGTTTAGCGGCAGGAACCTATACGGTAAAAGTAAGGGCCCAGGTTAGCGCAGGCACGTTAACTTTCCTAAACGACGCAGCCCAATCAACAATGATTACGTGCTTACAAGTAAATACTTAATTTTTAGAAAGGAAATCTATGTCACTAGCAATTTTGTCAAACGAAACACAGGCGCCGTTAACAATTAACGCGGGCCAAAACTCACCGGCTATCTACGCTCCCTTTGCGGAAAAGGTTGCTTTTGCGGTAGTAGCAAGTGCCGCCTCAAGCCCGGTTGGTACGACCGTAGGAATACAAGGATCAATAGACGGGGTGAACTACGCGACACTAACCGGCCTTGTGACCGTCACAGGAAACGGAACCTTCTTTGTCGAACTTGGCGAACGCCTTTGTTCTTATATTTGGTACCGTCTGGTGTACGCTCGTACGTCAGGAAGTTATGTATCAACAGCCACCGCGTTGACTAAGGGTCAACCACTCTAAAGGAGAAATTATCATGATGGACAAAGAACTAAAGATGAAGCTACTAGAGGAACTCATGGCCGAGATGGACGAGTCTTCCATGAGTAAATTTAAAAAGGGCGAACCAATTATGCCAGAAGAGGAAGTAGAATGCGCACCCGCTTCTGGGGTGGAGACGAAAATCATGGGAGCCATGAAAAAAGACGACATGGTTGAGGGCGAAGAGGAGGAGGAAGTAGAAGGCGCTGAAATTATGGCCGTAGAAGATGAAGAAGAAGATGAATACGAGGGATCAAGCCTAATGAAAAAATTGAGGGCTCTTAAGAAGGGAGCGTAATGTATACTCTAGATTCACTCATAGCGAATATCAAAATTAGGGGCACAATCCCAACAAGCCAGCAAATGTTCACTGACGCACGGTTTGCCGCCATTGCGACCGATGAAATGCAGACCAATATCGTAGCGCAGATTATGTCAGTCCGTGAGGACTTTTTCCTCACCTTTGATGACGAACCCATAACGGCGGCTGCTTCTTACGAGATACCAGAGCGCGCAATTGGTTCAAAACTAAAAAGCCTCATGGTCGTTACTAACGCCGACTCCAACGCGCCAGGTTACTTTGAGCTGCCGCGTCTTAGTCTTGATGAAATATCAGGAGGCTCTAGGACGATTGACACGATTAACTACACGGGCGGGGGTTACTATGTCATGGGCAATTCACTTGTCTTGTGGCCCAGTGGAGCGCGTGACAGCGGCATTCTACGTAAATGGTATTACCGGCGGGCAAACTACTTAGTCACTGAAAGCGAAAGTGGAAAAATCCAAAGCATCAACACAGCCACCGGTGAAGTGGTCGTGGGTAACGTGCCTAACGCTTGGACTACAGGCACACTGCTCACTGTGATATCGAGTAAACCAGGGTTCAAAGTGAAAGTAGAATCGACGGCTCTTGTGGCGGTCTCTAGTCCGACGCTGACGTTTAGTTCAGTGACTGGTTTTGCTGTTGGAGACTGGGTTTCTCTTACAGGATATTCTCCCGTGGTCATGCTTCCAGTAGAGGCACAGGCGGTCCTTAGTCAAGCCGTAACGGTGAAATGCCTCGAGGCTCTTGGTGATTCGAATGGCATGCAAATTGCCGAGAAAAAGTTAAAAGATTTAAAAGAAGACATGTTTAATACGCTTACTCCAAGGGTGGACGACAGCCCAAAAAGGTGCTCGAGTAACGGCAACGGCATAATGGACAGTGGATCCTTTTCATGGCTAAGGTGGTGATCATTTGCAAACTTTGAATTTAAAAATCAAAGGCCTCTACACTGATCCAAACTCTTTTTCAGAAGTACCTGACGGGGCACTTGTACGCGCCGACAATATCTCGATTGATAAGGATTCTGTCGCCGAGTCACGCCGTGGTTTTAATTATTTTGGTACTGAACTAACGGGCGGTACTGTTGATATTAAAAAGGCATTCAATTATAAGGACAGGCTTATAACTCATTACAATAGCAAGATGGCTTATGACAGCACAGGAGCTGGCGCATGGATCAACTACTCAGGAACTTATAATGATCCGGACACTGGTTTTAAAATGCACGCTGTTTTGTCTAATAGAAATTTTTACTTTACCACGAGTGATGGAGTACAAAAGCTTGATGCACTTACCGCTACTCCTGTAGACGCTGGCGCTCCAAAAGCACTAAACGGCACGGCTGTTACAACGGGAGCCAGTGGTTTCATGGCGACTGCTACTCAAGTAGCCTACCGGGTAGTTTGGGGGTTTAAAGATTTAAACAACAATCTCATCTTGGGCAGCCCTAGTCAACGCATAATCGTGACGAACTCCTCTGGTGCTACAAGGGACGTATCCCTTACTTTTCAAATTCCTGTATCGATCACCGTTAACTGGCTCTACCAGGTCTACCGGTCACCGGAATCTGCTAGCGTGAGTGCTGTGCCGAGCGATGAAATGCAACTCGTGTATGAGGACAACCCGAGTGCTGGAGAGATAGCTGCGCGCTCCTTAACGGTGGTTGATTCGACACCAGACGACCTGAAGGGCGCTTCTCTCTACACTAATCCAACTCAGGGCGGGATCATCGAGGCAAACGACCAGCCTCCTTTTGCAAAAGACATTGCAAGTTACAAGGGTTTTACTATCTTTGCTAACACTCGTTCAAAACAGCGGCTAACCTTAACGCTTATCTCTGTCGGCGCTCCTAGTGGCGTGCAGTCTGGTGACACGGTGACTATTGGCGGTCAAGTCTACACGGGCGGCGCTTCAGAGAATGCGGCGACACGCGTATTCAAAGTTACAACGTCCGGTACACCTGCTGAAAATATCGCGCTTACCTCTCAAAGCTTGATCGCTATGATCAACGCCAACACGGCGAACACGACACTTTACGCTTACTACCTTTCTGGTTTCGAGGAGCTTCCAGGGAGGATGCTCATCGAGGAGAGGGATGTCGGAGGTGCCACAGTCTATGCTTTATCGAGCAGAGGTGATGCTTTCAACCCGTCTCTCTCGGCGTCTGGTACTGCTAACGGCAGTGACAACGATGAAGCACCAAACAGACTGTACTATAGTAAAAACTTACAGCCTGAAGCCGTACCCATACTGCAATACCTCGAGGCTGGTTCCAAGGATTTTCCTATCAAGCGAATTATCGCACTTCGCGATTCAGTTTTTATTTTAAAAGATGACGGTATTTACAGGCTCTTTGGCGAAACGCCGCAAAGTTTTAGTATTGTCCTTCTTGACAATACCGCGCGTATTCTTGCGCCGGAAAGTGCTGTGTCGTTCAACAACCAGGTTTTCATGTTTAGTGATCAGGGGGTTGTCTCTGTTTCTGACTCCGGGGTTTCTGTTCTCTCTAAGCAGATTGAATCGGAACTCCTTCGCCTTGCTACTTACACAAATTTTGCTGCGAAAACCTTCGCCGTTGCCTATGAGTCAGAGAGGAAGTACATTCTTTTCACCTTTACAGATGACGAAGACGTGGTGCCGACTCAAGCCTTTGTTTACAACTCATTTACCAATGTATGGACAAAGTGGATCACAAGCGCTGTCACTGGTGTAGTGGAATCATCTGGCAACAAGCTTTACTTAGCAAAAGCCCAGCCGCTTTCCGGCTGGTGGTTTCAGGAAAGAAAGAATTACGACAAGTTTGATTACGTAGATGAAAGTTTTGCGGTCACCATAACGGCTAGTGCGTCTTCTCCTCTTACGGTAACGCTTAGCTCGGCCACTGGTGTTCTGCCAGGCATGGCGCTCGGCCAGGGAGCGGTAACGGTTAACGTTTTGGCCGTTGTTGGTAACGTTCTGACGGTTGACGTCCTTCAATCATGGAATATAGCTGCTGCTCTTGTCTACGCTCCAATTAAAAACTTGATTCAGTGGGCACCAATCGATTCGGGCAATGTCGGAACGGTAAAACACTTTAGAGATCTAAGTTTTTTCTTTCGCGACGCAACTTTTAGGCAAATCACGGCCTCGTTCACCTCTAACTTTAGTGGGAACACAGACAGCATTAGTCTAGCGCCTGTGTCTCGTGGAGCTTGGGGTGCTTTCCCTTGGGGACTTGACGCTTGGGGCGGTGGTTTCGGTGGATCTCAAGCGATCAGAACCTATTTTCCTTTAGATAAGCAACGCGCCTTGTGGGTTAACTTGTCCCTTGAGGGTTCTGTAGCTTTTAGTTCGGTATCGCTCCTTGGCATTTCAATTATGTATGAATCCATGTCTGAGAGGTTCAGGTGAGACTACCAAACATACAAAAGATACTACGACAAGACGTCTCTGAAGCTCCTGATTGGATTTTAAAAATCATCGCTCCAATTAACTCTTTTTTTGAAGAGATCTATGCAGGACTAAACCGTAACATAACTTTTAGTGAAAACATTGCGTGTACCATCACGGAGGTGCAGATTACGACGTCGAGCACATATCCGACTTCTTTTCCAGCTGTAACGCTTTCCTCAAAACTAAAAACGATTGTTTCTGGTGTGATGCTCTTAAAATTAACGCTGAAAGCTGATAACATAACGTTAATAAAGACTGCTTCGACGATTGAGTGGACACCGGTAGAGGCTGGCGCAAGGATTGATTTTGTCTCTGGTCTTGCGGCATCAAAAACTTACACTTTACGCGTCATGATATTATAAGGAGATTGAAAAATGGCTTTTGTTCCGAAGGATCCAAATTTAGAAGACGAAGACCAGGAGCCAGGTGCTGGCGGTGGTCAGCAAATTGGCGCGGAGTCTTCTGCGATATCTGGCGGCGCGGGTGGTGGTGCACCAGGCAGCGGGAAAGCTACCCCGCAAAACAGGACGGCCAGTTCAAGCGGATTTACTAACCTTAACAAATATATTGACGCCAACAAGCCACAAGCCGCCGAGCTTGGCGGGAAAATCAAGGATCAAGTCACTTCATCCGTTAACGCGGCTGGTCAAGCGGCGGATGATTCCGATAAGGGTTACAGTGAAAAAGTAAACCCTGGGCAATTTTCATTTGACGCCAAAACCTTCAACCCTATGACACAAAACAGGGCGCAGTTTCAAAATCTATTCAAGGCTCCTACCCAAAAGTTTGGTATGGCCGGCGAGATGGACGGCGCAAGAAATCTAGCAGACACAGCGCGCGCAAAAGTAGGGCAGACAGAAACCATTGGCGGGCGAAAAGAACTAATTGGTGATCAGCAGACACTCTCGAAAGCTGCCGGCGTCAACACGGCGGGCATGAGATCGTTTGACAACCTTCTACTTCAATCAAGCGACGAAGGTAAAGCTGCTTTAGGTGGTGCAAGGCAATCACTCGCTGACGCTGATTTAGACGCCAAACTACAAGCTGCAGCCACTAGAGGAGCAAATGTCGACACACAAGCCGCGACAAACCAACAAGCGGCTAGTCAGGCAGCACGCGGCGCTCTAACGAGTCAAGCGGCATCTCTTAACGAAGGTATTGGTTCGCGTCTTCAGGGCGAGCAGGCACGAGTTAACGCGCGTGAGAGTCAGCTTCTAGGAGCGGCTGGCACAGGCGCAAACCTAACGAGCGAGGATTTGAAAGACTTAGGCGTCACACCTGAGCAGTGGGCCGAAGCACAAGGGCTGTTTACCAACAAAAACAACGCTGGCTTTTTAGGGGACAAGGAGCGAGGGCTTTCTAAGTTTATAAAGAGAAGCGGTAGCAGTGGAGACTTAACGCGCGAAGACGTTACAACGGACGACGATATAGCGCGCTCTAATGCGCTGGCAGAACTAGGCGGTTTGTCAAGAACTAAGCTTGATCTCGGCGGTGTACCAAAAACCTCACGCGCTGGCGGACGTGATTACCTCGACCTTGACATTGACGGGTTACTAAAATCGTTAAGATCAACAGACGTGAAAGTTCCTGACGTGTTCCAGCGGGGTGGAATGGCGGGCGCTGGACCTATGGCAGGCCAGCCGCCTTCAGCGAGCACATATCAATTAGAAAAAGCTGCGGAGCAAATGAAGGGCACAAAGCCAATGAGTCAAGAGGAAATGTTCGCAAAACTGGGACTGTAACGGAAAGAGAAAAAACAAGGGAGAAAAATACATGGATATCATTGGCGGCCTAGACAATTTCATCAGTGGAGGATCCGTTAAGAAGGGCGACCAGGCTCTTGATCGGGCAAGGCAACGCTTTGACGAGATCGAAGTACCGACACTTGAGGAAATGAAAATAAAGTTAGCCGAGGCTGTCAATGCTGGTGAAATGACACCAGAGGACGCAGAGACTTTTTTCCTAGAGCGAACAGCTCAAGAGAATGTATCAACTGATCCTCGTCTTCGCGAAGCTCAAATGAATGCGCTTTCAAGCTTACAAGAAGTCTCCCAGGGCGGTCTGACAGCTGGCGATCGTGGTGACCTACAAAGAATACAAGGCGATTCACAAGCGGCTGAAAAAGGACAACGTGACGCTATACTTCAAAATGCCCAGTCGCGCGGAGTGGCTGGTAGCGGGATGGAGCTTGCTAGCCAGATGATGGCCCAGCAGGGAGCGGCCAGCAGAGCTAGTCAACAAGGTTTTGACGTAGCAAAGCAAGCACAAAACCGGGCGCTCGAGGCGATGATGGCAGGCGGGCAGATGTCAGGGCAAATGCGCGGACAAGACTTTGGCGAGCAGAGTAAATTAGCAGAAGCACGTGACGCCATATCACGCTTCAACACTCAAAATCAACAAGCCGTGAATGTCGGCAATATCGGAGCGCGCAACACGGCCACACTTAGAAACGTAAATACGGCTCAAGACGTCGCCAATCGTGGTCAAGATACGACGAACCAACAGCTTGGATATAACGCTCAGAACGTCAAGGATCAGTATTCTCAAAGAATGCAAAAAGTAAGCGGTCAGGCTGGATTGGATCAAGCGCAAGCTGCGGCAGCGTCAGAAGATGCGAAAAGAAAAACCGGCTTATTTGGGACGGTCTTATCGGCTGGAGCAAGTGCGTACAACAAACCATAAAGGAGACACTCCCCGTGATGAATCAAGGCGGATTTGAAGAGGAAGACCTAATGAAGATGGATCCAATGACAAGGACGGCTAGCCCAATTGACCTTCGATCCTATATTGCAGACCTCTATGCAAAAAAAGGTCTTGGCGACGACAAGAGGGCAGAACTTGAGCAAGGCGTACAAGACGCAAAGCCAGGTAGTGGCGTTACCTTTCTAGCTTCTCTCGGCGCTGGACTTTCCGGCAAAAGTCAAAGTGACGCGGTAAATCAACTTGGCCAGGGATCCCGCGACAAGGCGCAAGAGCTAAAAGATTTTGACCTTAAGAGAACAGGGGCTTTTGACGAAATTAAAAAGGACCGTGAAATAGGAAAATTCGAGCGCGATAGTAAATCAGAAGCCGAGGAGTCTGATCCGGAAAGTAATAGTTCTAAGCTCATGCAGACCATGGCTGCGCGCATGATGCCAGGACAAGACTTCTCGAAGTATAGCGCAAAGCAACTAGGCTCTATCATGAGCAACATGCGATCAGTACTTGACTCGGAGACGGACAAGGAGAGGCGTAAAGAAGACCTGGCATATCGTCAGCAAGATATCAGCGTAAGGCGAGAAGATGTAAAAGCGCAAAGGGAATTAAAGCAGGAAGAGAAAGCTATAGAAAAAGAGGAAAAACGAAAAGAGAAGGAGAACGCTCTTACTACTCCTTACGGGATCGCGCGCTCGCTGGTCGACGCGAAGACACTAAAGGACGCACACGAATCAAAAGGCAGTTTTGATCGAAAATTAGCTGGCATGATCGCATTAAGAGAAAAGCATAAGGGCGGCGCAGTACTTAACCGGGAAGACGTCGAAGTAGGCAAACAGCTCTCGAAAGACCTTTTGCTGGAATATAAAAACCTAGCAAAACTAGGCGTTTTGTCTTCGTCTGATACCGATATCATCGACGCGATCATTCCGTCTGATCCACTGGCTTTTGACGGCATACCAGGCCAAGACCCCACTATGGCGAAGCTTCTTAATTTTCAAAAAGACAAAAATCTAGATTTTGAGACCAAGATTTCTACGCGCATAGCAAAAGAGAATAGGATTGCTCCGGAAACCTCGCGGCCCGAGTTAACACCTGAGCTACAAGAGGCGTTAGACTGGGCGGACGCTAACCCGGATGATCCTATGTCGGCAGCAATTAGAAAAAAAATAGGGGTGTAGTATGCCTTTTGATCCCAAAAAATTCTTGGCCGAAGAAACTCCCAAGGCTGCTTTTGATCCTAAAAAATTCTTAGCCGAAGACCTTCCTAAGGCTGCCTTTGATCCTAAAGCTTTTTTAAAAAAATATAGCCCTACTGTTACGGGCCTTGAGTCTGGTCTTAGAGGGCTTGCGCAAGGAGCCTCTTTAGGTTTTGCCGACGAGCTGACGGGAGGGCTTGAAGCCGCTTCGGACACTGTATTTGGAGGCAGAAAGCTAAGTGATTTTGGCGATACCTACAAGGTAAGAAGAGACGAATCACGTGAGCAATATAAGGGCGCTCAAGAGGCTAACCCCGGCATTTACCAGGGAGCAGAAATCGGCGGAGCAATAGGAACGGCCTTTGTCCCGGGACTCGGCATGCTCAACGCAGCGAAAGGAGCACAGCTCGGCGCGGTTGTTGGCAAGGGCGCTTTACAGGGCGCGCTGACAGGGCTAGGAGGAACAGAAGAGGAAGGCGTTGGCGGTCAAGCACTCGACACACTAAAGGGCACTGCTCTCGGTGCTGGCGGGGGCGCTGCAGGTTTTGGCTTAGGTAAGGCCGTCGGCGGGGTGACAGATTCCCTGGCTGATTCCAAGGTTGGACAATATCTACTTTCAAAATACAAAGGGGGGGCTAGCGGTGTTGCTAATAGTATGGAGGACTTCGCAGAGCTGCAAGGAGCAAGGGCCTTAGGCTTAGAGCGCGCGACTCAAAAGAAAATGGGACGTGACGCGACAAGAGCGGTTGGACGTCAAGCACTTGACGAAGATATACTATCTTTCGGAGCTAACACGAGTGATTTAGTCGCAAGAAACGAAGCTGTGAAAAAAGGCGCTATGGCAGACAGGGCAGCGGCTTACCGCGTGATTGACGACGCAGGTGCTAGCCAACTTAACCCGACTGAGATTGCTAGAAGTGTCGCCAAGAAAGTGTTGAGCGACAAAGACAAAAACCTGATGAATCCTCAGTACAAAGACACCCAAGAACTCATGGAAAAACTCCGACCTGAGATTGAGAATATCCTTAGTCGAGGAGACGACAACATATCGATGGCCGATGGCCAGCGGCTGGTTGAGTCTCTTAACGTCAAATCTAAGTTTGACAAGACCAGGACCAACGCGGCGCAAGATATGGCGCGAGACATCTATTTTAGTGTAAGGGAATCCGTGAACGAGGCGGCTGAACGCGCAGGCTCAGCAATGGACAAGCGCGGTGGTACTAGAATCGGCGAATCCGGCGCTGCCCTGCCAACCACCTTACGAGAGACGATAGAAGGCGCTAACAAAAAATTTAGTATTGGCAAAAATACCGAGACACTTTTACGAAATAAGGCAGCGAGAGAAGAAGGCAACAAACTATTCAGCCTTACCGACAATATCGCAACATCAAGCCTTTCCATGCTCGCGATTCCCTTTGTTGCTGCAAAAAAGATTAGTGAAAAGTACGGCAACCAAACGGCGGCCATTACCACCGACAAACTTTCAAAATTCATAAGGGAAACACCAGAAATGCTCGGTAAGTACAGGCCAGCCCTTGAAAAAGCTATACAGCGCGGAGGTACAGCGGTTGCGGTTACGCATCAGCTTTTACAATCAAAAGATCCTGAGTATCGAAAAATAATCAGCGGTGAAGATGAGGGCGAATAGATGCGTTACTACGACAAGGTTATTTTTAATAAAATCGTAAATAACGCGACCGCGACTAGTGATCCCTTCCCGGTAGAAGATATGTATGGCTACTGCGTGCAGGCGCTTTGGATTGGAGCACTGGGTTCTGGCTCCATCAAGCTTCAGGCAAGCCTTGACGCCAATACCTGGGCCGATATCTGCACAAGCGAGGTAACCATTGCCGGCGGCGGAGATCAGCTCTGGAACGTGAGTGACGTGCTCTACAAGTGGCTTAGAGTCTCGGTTACATCAAACACTGCTGCAGATATCGTTATGGGTGTCAGAATTTATTGTAAGGGCTACTTGCCTTAGATTTTATTTATTAGTAAGCTTATATTTAAGTCAACAACCATATTATTTTGAACAAGGAGTTCACCCATGAAGGACGTAATTGAAGGACTAATTAAGCAAGCTATTGCCATGTTTCTCACTGAAAGCATGATTGTAAAAGCAAAAGAAATGCTGATCCGTGAGTTAGAGAAGCTGGCGCTTTCTACTGATAACGAAATTGACGATATTATTGTCAAAAAAATAAAGGAAGCACTAAAGTGATTTCTTGGATTTCTATCATACTATTCGTTCTCTCAAACGGGCCTTCCGTGATCCGTCTTATAATTGAAATTAGGGGATTGCTCAAAGACCTAAATGCTGTTGATAGCAAAGCTGTTATGGAAATGTGCCGCGACGATCTAGTCAGTTTCAAAAAGGACAAAGATAAGTCAAAACTAATGGCAGCGATCAAGACAAAAAAGCAAAAGAGGATGAATGGCGGCTTTTGAAGGCGACAACTTTATTTTAGACTTAGTTCTAAAATATATTGGCTCTCCATATCAATGGGGAGGCGCGACTCCGTTAGGATTCGACTGTAGTGGTCTAGTTCTCGAAGTCTTGAGGGCGCGCGGGCTGGTATCGAATTCGTTCGATGCCACAGCTCACAACATTTTCATAGCTACTAAAAGCGGTGGAGTTTTGAAGCCTGAAGTTCACGCGTTGGCTTTTTTCGGTGGTAAGCAAAGAGTAACTCACGTCGGCTACTGTATTTCACCGGAATTCATGGTCGAGGCTGGCGGTGGTGGTGCAAACACTACATCGCTTGAGATGGCTGTGAAGCAAAATGCTTTTGTAAGGCTTAGGCCAATCTTCTCAAGAAAAGACCTGCTTGCCATTCACGTCCCTGACAAGACGCACTTTACGTAGATGTGAATGTCTTGTATCGTTTTACCCCTGACTGTGACATAGACCACATTCGCGGTTGCGCCATCGACCACGTGAAGGGCTGAGATCTCGACCTTTTCCACGACCACATTGATCCCGCCCTAGACCTCGACCTGCCATTCAGAAACCCAAGTGTCAGACAAGCTTGATTCAAATCTTGTTCCCACACCTTGCAATGGACAAAATCCAATTCCTTGACCAGTGAGTTGATCTCCTCCTTAATTTCGATTTCGAGCGCGACCATGACGGAATAGTCAGGTGATTAGAAAATAGAATAGCTTGTCTCAATTTCTAGACCTCGACCTTGTAAACGATCCCGCTCCTGACCCTGTTCTCGACCGCGTCATTGACCACGTCCGGGACCACGCCCATGATGTCGTCTTAGATCTCGACCATGCCCAGGATCTTGTCCACGACACCGCCCACGTCCTTATCCCGGTCCTCGACCTAGACCACGTCCTCGACCACGGCATCGACTCATGCTGATCATGCGCATAATTAGAATATAGGATTACCTGTCTTATTTTCCAAACCTCGAAATCGAAATCATCCACGATCTATCTCTCAACCTCGAAATCGACCATGACCACGACACCGCCCACGTCTTTGACCTCGAAGTCGACCACGATCCCGACCTCGCCCATGACTGGGACCACGACCTCGACCACGACCTCGACCACGATCCCGATTCCACCCTGGCATTTAGATACCCAGTATTTAAAATAGTGAAAACTAAACTCTCGGCGGCCAAGACCAACAGCCAGGCTTAGGCTGCTCGGAGTACGGCGTCTTATTGAAGTAAACGCCGTTTGGATTCATAACGAATAACTGACAGTCACCGTCACTAAACACTTGTGTGATAATCGCCGGAGAAGGCTCCGCCTTATGTTCTCCGCCTGGACTACCGTAACGCTGATAATGAACAACCCTACCAATACTTAAAACTTGATTCATAAAAACCCCTATCTTTTAAGTTTGAACTTTAAACACTTTTCGCAAGTAACCGCTGCCCACCGCCATCGTTGATTCTTATTACTCACCACAACTCCGCAAAGTGAGGTAGTTCGGTCACTCCAATGAGTCATTGCATACCAGCCGGCATACTTATGAATCATTTCACTGCCCTGTATTTCTCAAGAGCCTTTTCAATCCTGTCTCTATCGTCACTACCAAAAAATTCTTCTATTTGTTCTGCCGCTACTACAACTTCCCTCGCGGCGCGTAGTTCAAATAGAACTGCGTCGATGTTTTTTTCCATGGTAATGAAAAAATCCTCGTCATTCCTTGAAAACTTGTTAATTCTTTCTTCATAGAGATCCCCTATCGCCCAAACGCATTTAGTTCTTTCCCTCGCCAATTTTTCTAACAAGTCAAGATCAACTTTCATTCCCCCTCCTCCTTCCCATCGCGGCTCTTGGTCATTTAATCAGCGCCGGTAATTACTGTTAAAGCCGCACGGCAAGATTCAAAAATACCTTCGCAATATTCTGCATAAGCTAAAATAGCCTGGTTCATGTTGCAGAATGTTCTTTGTGTATACGGGTAACCAGCTTTCTATATAGCGTCTCTATCACAAGCTCGGTAGCCTGCTCGTTTGCACGCTTTGACAAGTCAATTCTTCGCACACCAAAAAAATAATCTTTTAATAGACCAACCGCGCCATGCCTATAGTTGTCAATCCAAACTGATGGAATTACCGGCGGGCACCATTCCCACACACTAACTCCTGTATCTGAATCGATAACGTACAAGGCGGGACGACCATTTTTTTCAATTCTATCATAAAATGGGTTCAATTTCTTGACCTCGACCTTGATCTAATTTTAGGATTAGATTTCGACAACCACGTCGATCTTGATCTCGCCATTGACATCGATCCTATCCGCTTGTGGAAATTTGACGACGACATTGACCTTGACAGTGGTCTGGCCTGCACATAACCAGAATATAGAATAGCCTGGTTCATTTTCCATACCACGAGTTCATCCATGCTATTGACGTCGTTCTCGTCCACGTCCCCATCTGCGACCACGATCTCATGTATGTTCCTGAGCGCGTCTTCGACAATGACCTTGAAGGGATGTACACATAGATGGTGCGTAAAATAGTCTGGTTCACTACTTTTGCTTTCGCGGCAACGCGTGAGACCAAATGCAAACGTCGACTATCGCGCCACGTCCGACAATCACTGGTCCTTCAGGATAGGGCTCTACCTCGTTAAAAGTTCCGTCATTTAAACAATCAGACCAGCGAGACGTTTCAGCAATCCAGGCTGCGTCCTCGATGACAAGTTCTTGATCGTAGACCGCTACCAATTTTCCAGAATAGATCATGGTCACAGTTCTGATTAGGTAGTTTTTTCCAATTTCGTAAGGGTGCTGCGATTTTTCCATTTTTTCTCTTTCTAAAGGGTGTTAACACTTCTGCCAAAGTTTAATTTACGTAACTCTCTATGCCTATCACTATGATGCTTTGCACAATAGAAAATCACGTCTAGAGGTTTGCTATAATCTTCATGGTGCCCTTCCGATTTCAAATCCCCACAAACGGTACACGGCAATCTAATTAAATTACCCCGAGCGATTGCTCTTTTTACAGCCTTCCGAGCCAAATGTTTTTCGGGATTTCTTTTTCTATGCGCCGCAAGAATAATCGCTGCCCTTTTGCGATTTGCGTCTATTCCCCTGTGTTCCTTCGCGTACTCCTTCGCGCGCTTTTTGTTTTCGGGCACAAGGCGCTGTTGTCGTTGCTTCTCATTTCTTAGCTCACGATTTTTTTCTTCATAAATTTTTTGACCCTCTCTTGTGCAAACTATACACCTAGCGTACAGCTTCCCGCCTCCTCTAGTGTAAAATTCGCCAAGCTCTTTTCCGACATTACATTTCTTACAAACCTTCAAAAGGGTATTTTGCTTACGTCGAAAGCATCATTCTCCACTAACGGTACAGAGAACGGGTTTTGCCTTTCTCCAAAATCTTGTTTAGGTGCCTCAGACTTCGCAACCGGTTTCGCCACAACTCGAACTTCATCCGCGAGACATCTAAATTTTTCTCGGTGAGATCCGGTTTTGTCTTGATAGGTTTCAAAACCAAACGTTCCAGAAACCTGAATATAAGACCCTTTAGCAACGAAATCACGGACATAATTAACTCCCTCACGAAAAACTAAGACTTGGAACCACCTGTCGGCATTCTTTACACCAGTCCAAGTCGCCACAGAAAACTCGCAGTACTCAGCACCAGCTTTACTCATTTTGAACTCGGGATCTTTTCCGACGTTGCCTGTTAGACTAACCTTTACCGTCATGCTTGTTTCCTTTCTTTTCGTTCCTTCACTAAAACCGTTAAGTTGTCGAGACCGCAGTGATACGAATTGCCATCCTTATAAATTAAATGGTAATGCCTTCGATCGCCTAGTGGTTTGTCACTAAAAGCTTGAAGAACTAACCAAACAAGCTCACGGCGCTTAACTACACCGTTTACCTTCCAGCGAATCATGCATTTGCCGCGCTCATCTTTTCGCTTGTCAATGTCAACCCGCTGTTCATCCACAATTTGGTAGACATGGCCAGCATTCGAAACAAAAAGTCTATCACTGTCTGGCACTTCTTTGAACTTAAGCATCCTCGTGTACCCTCAGCTCTTTTTCACAAATGGTTTTACAAGCTACAAGCGCGCTAGCAAACCCCGCCTTAGCACAGTCTCGGCAAATTTCACGCTCGATATCAGATTTAAAATTAATTCCCGCAACTAGCTGATCGGCATGCTGGTCTATCCGAAAATAGAGCGTGCCAATTGCAGTGAGCACGTCCTCTTTTCCACGTTGTAAAACTTTTTCTGCAAAGGCTATTAGTCTTCTTTCATCTTCAATTTGATCATTCATTTGAAAACCCATTGGATAGTCCACTTCATCACTCCTTGTCAAGCTGGTGGAATTTAAAATTCGTCACTGTCTTCCAAAGGCGTTCCTGCTCTTCACGGTTAAGAGCGCCAACTGATGCTTTTTTAAATGTTTTTGAAATGTAAGCCACGAGTTGAGGCATTGCCCATTCGTTCTTAAGGGCTGCAGCGGTTATAATTGCCGTAGCATTTTGCTCAGGTGCAGCTAATTCTTTTGACGCTTCATTTCCATCATCGTCGTGATCGCCGACCATTCCAAAGAAGGAGACAAGCGCGTAACGCCGTAAATAACTAATGAGTGAACCAACCTCTTGAGCTTTTGTACCATTGAAGGGCATTTCTGTAGTCCAGCTCATACTATCGCCAGACTCATGCATAACGATTGTGAGGATCTTTCCAGGCGCCAAGGGCAATTGAGTTACTCCAAGGCCATTCTTCGCCAGGATTGGTTTTAGAGTCTTTAAAACGGATTCTAGCGAGGCATACTTGCTCTTAAACTGAGGATTGGTACTGTCCATTGGGCAGTAGAGGATTTCTGATGTGGCTTTGATGAGGGCTTTTGCTAAGGTAATCGATGGGCTGGGGGTAGCTGGGGTCATACAGGACTCCTGGTAGTAGGTGAGATCAACTTATATTTGATTTTTAAAAAAGAAGCAACAAAAAACCGATCGGCCTCCCCCAAGGGATGTGATCGGTCTAATGACCCTACTACAGGTGATTAATTATTATTTTATTCTGAGTCTGGAATCAAGTTTTTTTTATAACTTTCCATTCCAGCGCGGTACCATTCGCGATTCATCTTGTGGTTGAGAATGAAAGCCTGTCGGCCTTCGTCTGACCTTTCGACTACTGCTCCTTTTTCACCTTTGTAGGTTTCCCACCCATGGGGCAATTTTTTCATGTCCTCCTCGTCGGGTGTCCAGTCTTTGTAAAGGAAAAATTCGTAGTACTCTTTTACGCCCTTGAGATTTTTGCTAGTGAGTATTTTCAATTAGTAATCCTTGTGGCTTTGGTCCATCTATGTGGAGCGGTTTATCGCCAAGGCCAGCCTTAACTTTTTTTAGGTAAACCTTCGCGGTTTCTCGCCATTGTGGTTGCATACGATTGAATTCCTCATACGTAGAAATATTGCACAAGTACGACCAGCCGCCAAGAGAGGTTATAATTCCCCAGCCCTGTTCTCCGATATGCTGCCTTGCGGATCCTTCGTTTGGGTAACCAAACCTTTCGACAAATTTTACTATCTTCGGAATGAACTCGCGCGCGACTTCGTCCTCACTCCATTCGACGTCGGCCATACCACATTGTTTCAGAATAGAATCGATGGACGGAAAATGTGTTCCCTTGCAAAGCTTCTTAATGGCCACACCAAGGAGCTCAAGCGGGATATCCTTAAGTGAGTCATACCAAAACTCGATTACGTCCTCATCTGCAAAGTCAGGCTTGTTACCAGCCACAACCTTGCTATACCTCAACATAGCTTCTGCAAAAATCCTAATATTCAAAACGCGTACTCCTTTCTAGGTTTTAGTTCTGGGTTAGCCTCTTCTGCCTCTTTACGCTTCACCCAGCTCATCATTGCAATTTCAACCTTGTTCTTGTCTTTGATTTTCGCAAGCACGTTGTCAATTTTGCGAACTCCGTTTTTACTTGGCCTTAGTAGTCCTGCTGGCGACTGACAATTGGGTTTCCAAAAAGGGTCGTTTACTATGAAATTAAAAATATAGTCAAGCTGTACCTCGTTAAGCCCTGTTTGTTTTTTGGTTTTCCTAATTGCCTCCGCATAGGTTGTTGGGTTGGGGTTCATGTGTGGCCATTCTGATTTCGTCCATTCTGCCCAACGAGAACCAAGCACGTTGTCATGATCACTAAGGGGTTCGCGAAGCGATACCCGAGCGTCAGCGGTGGACTGAGTTAGTTTCTTACCTTCTTTCTTTCTTCCCTTCTTACCTTCTTCCTTTCTTCCTTTCTTAGAGGGGTCTAAGCTTGTGATTTTAAAGGAGGATTCGGAGCGAAGTTCATCTCTAGTCTCATCTCTAGTCTCATCTCTAGTCTCATCTCTAGTCTCATCTCTAGTCTCATCTCTAGTCTCATCTCTAGTCTCATCTCCACTATTTCGTATGTCCTGGTATTTACTGTAATTTATGATGGTGATTCGTTCACTATTTTCGAATATTTCGCGCACGATTGTTTTGTTTTCCGCAAGTTTCGTCAGCGCAGTGCGCAGTGCAACCCAACTTCCGCCGTAGTATGTTGCAAACTGATTCAGGTTCAAAATTAACTGTCCTCTCTTTATTTCTAGTTCACCGTTTCCGGTTTTTCCGCGCGTCCATTTCGCAGCGTGTAACAGACAGTTTAAATATCCAACCTGCGAAGGGGTGAGTTTTCCCCGCCAGTTTCTGTGCATTTTGTAAAAGCCAACGTTATTACTCATTAGGGTTCCTTTTTATTTTTACTTTTTTTGATTGATTTTTTTATCGGCAAGCGATATGATGGACTCAATCATTTGTTAGTAAATTTGATTTTAGAAAACCTTGGCCTCACGGTCAAGGTTTTCTTTTTTTATTGATTTAGGTGTTCAATAAACCCTGTGGATAACTTGTGGATATCTTGTGGATAAGCTGTGGATAACTTGTGGTACACTATATCGAGACCTCCCAAATTTTCTTAACAGAAGACACCAATGCCTTTTCAACAACAAACGTTATAGGGAGGTTTTATTTAGGAGCGCGCTTTGACTTTTTTAAAACTTACCATGAGGAAGACGGCGCTCGTCACAACCACCCTTATAATCACCCTCGGAATCTATGACCTTGTGGCCATTCTGATTAACCCGGACACAAGCCTTTCCGTCTCCCAATACCTCGTTAACGTCGGTTTTAACCGCCCTGCTGTCGTGTTTGCAGTAGCTTTCATTTGTGGTCATCTGTTTGGCTACTTATCGCCAGTAGGCCACTACGTCACGAAGCTCAAAGAAAACGAAGACTTACAAAATAAGTCAAAATAAAGCCCCAATCTTCCCGCCACTTACAAGATTTTTTAAAATACTCCTAAAGGTTTTTCCCATTTTGCCGATAAGGACGATATAGGGAGGGGGGAACGGCCCCCCTAAAACTAACCACCAGGAGACACTATGAAAAGCGCACTAACCGGATCTACAAGAATCATCCAAAATTTTGCTCAAGAGGGCGTCGAGATCAGAAGCTTAGAAGAGATCACCTCAGATCAAAAAGACTGGCACGCTGAAGACTTATGTAAACACATCGATTTTTCTGAGTATGCTTTTTGGATCACTACTGATGATGGTGCATCGCCGATCGGGATCGACGACGACGAAGACCTGGCAAAGCATGTTGATGTAGAAAATTATTAACCAGAACTAAGGAGAAACAAGCATGAAAACCATTACTGAATTACTACAAGAGATGAAAGACACATACGAACAAGAATGGGAGATTTTCTATCAGGAAAGAATACACAAGGGAAGTGTCGCAGATTATGAAACCAGAGGTGATTTTTTCATTGACACAATGAAACTTTTCAAAGAGCAAAAAGCAAGTAGAAAAAATTATTAACCAAGGGGACACTATGATCACTTCAATTGAGTTCGAGATACAGGTGCCGGTAATGATCGGCTCCCAAGTTTTTGACGGCCTTGTGGTGGGTGTCGGCCATATGGCTGAGTATGTCTACGGGGAGGACAGGGACGGTAATAGGGGCGAGCTAAGGCGCGAATTAGACTGTTTTGAAATCGATCATGTCTCTTTCGAGGAGGAGGACGGAAGCTACAGCTTTATTAGGAAAAGTAAAATATCGAATATGGGCGAAATTGAAAAATCAATTTTCAACTACTGCTTAGACTTCATAAATTCATAACTTCATAACTAGTGTTCCCTAGTATTTTCCTGATCAACCACCACACGGATTTCAAGTCTTAAGCCCAGATGCTTATATCTAACGGGCACACCTAAAGAATCAAGAATTTCATAACAAAAAACGGCGGCAGTATTGAGGCTGGTTAGTTCTTTTGACCCTTCAAAAGGACTTTTGATTACCGCCCAATTATGCGCGGGCGATTCAGACAACTGATTGGGGCTAAGGATTATAAGGGCGTCGTCTTGTTTCGTGCATTTTACAAAGTCATTCAAGTCATTTAGGGTAAGCACGAGCACCTCATTTTTTTAGAAAATCAAATAGAAAAAACAAAAAACCTGGAATGAAACCGCAAACTGCGCCGTAAAATGAAGACATAACTTTTAGAGTCGCTATTTCCACGCTAAGCTTTTCACTCATATCGTGAAGCTTTTCTAACACTTCATTTATCCTTTTGTCAAATCCACGCTCGAGCTCACGCTCTGACTTACGGATTTCCTGTAGTTCGTTTTGTATACTAATGAGGCGGCTATCGACTTCCATGCGTCTTACCCTATGAGAATTATTTGCTTTTGCTAACTCCTTCATTGTACCATGGGGAGAAGTATACACCAATTTAAACAAGGGACAGATCCAAGGAGGGTTTCATGCGGGCAGCGGCGATAGTTTTAGCCTTGACCTTAACAGCTTGCGGCGGCAGCGGCGGCGGTAAGAACGACGATCATGTGGGCGGTGAGGAAAAACTTACCGACTCAATCTCGTGTACGGCCCTAGTGCCCAGCCTTGATAAAAACGGTGATCACGATCCTGTAAGAGGGTTCCACGTGAAACTTATCTCCTTCCTTTACTCGAAAGGCTCAGTGGCAGCCACGCTCGAGTATACCTACAAGTTCAACGAGAAAGATTCCTACACAGAAACCGCGTCAAAAGTTTTTCCTCAAAGCGAGAAAAAACACAAAATCGACTCTGAACTTTTGCTCGTGAAGTTTGATCCTCGATCTAAAGAAATGGCTGTCTACAAAAAATATCTGCTGGGCGACAGCTTCGAAGGAGAATGTATATGAAATATTTAATAGCTGCAGTGTCGCTGTCTCTTAGTTCTTGCTGCGCTTTTGGTGAGGGCATAGAGCGGATGCCCGTAACTGACGCACTTGAATTAACCGATCAAGAAATCGCTTACGCTAAAAGTATCGCAGAACTTGACGGACCAGTACCGATGCTCTACGGCGGACGTCCGGTTGAAGCGGGTGAATTACTCCCTAACGTCAATGTGGGTTTTTGTTCAGTTACTATCGTTGGACCAGAAACCGTGGTCTCGGCTGGACACTGCCATAATACAGGCTCTAAGGCCTCGTTTGTCTTTGCCGGCACCAAGTACTCGGCAACCTGTACACGTCACCCCCAGTACAACAATGGAACCCTTTTAAACGACTTTGCGCTGTGTAAGTTCTCCCCTCGTGGGGATTTCCCAAAATACGGCAATCTCGGCGTATACCCAGTAGCGCCAGGAGACGTAATCGTTATGAATGGCTACGGCAAAGGAAGTACAAACGGACGTCTTCATGTGGGAAAAATGCCAATAGCGCGCGTACAGGGGCAAGAAATTTTTACAGAAGGTGGGGTCGTGATCGGAAGTGGTGATTCCGGGTCGGCCGCATACCTCGATATGCCTAATTTAAAAGACGGGCCCTTCAAGATTGTTTCCATTAATTCACGCGCCGGTGGACGTCTTTCCATTCTCAATATGACAGGAGACTCAAGGGCACAAGCTTTTTTCAAAGACTGGGCCGCAAAAAACAGTGCTGAAGTGTGTGGTATAAATAAGGACTGTCTCGGAGAGGACGTCATTATTCCTCCGCCGCCGCCATTACCACCAGAAATTCCTAGTCACTGTGCAGAAGAGAAAAAGATGTTTGACCTTCAGGTTAGTAAACTAGCTTTCTTTGAGTCAATGCTTAAAAAATGCAAGTAGCATAGAGATGAATTGTTTGTTAGGGTTGTGGGACTAAACCTTGTACTAGAAGGAAAAATCCCACATGACTGATATAGCAGATCCAAGAAAAACAATAAATAAAATAAGCAAATGGAAGCATCCTTTGTACAGCACCTGGGCGCATATGAACTATCGCTGTTACAACAGTAAGGGTAAGCGCTACTCCGAATGGGGCGGTCGAGGCATAACCGTGTGTGACGCATGGAGACATAACTTCCAGGCTTTCGCTGATTATATGGGACCTAAGCCTGCGCCGGAATATTCCATTGATCGCATCAACAATGACGGTAACTACGAGCCTGGAAATGTCAGGTGGGCGACCCCAAGGCAACAGGTGCTTAATTCATCTCACGCCGTTATGCTTACCTACAACGACAAAACGCAATGCCTAAAAGACTGGGCAAACGAGCTGGGTTTTTCTTACAAATGCATTACCAAGAGGTATCAAGCGGGAAAATCAGTAGAAGATATTCTACTCCCACCTTCAAAGAAGTCTTCGAAAATACCAGAACCACGTGGGTATTTTTACAAAGGTAAGTGGAAAAGCATCAGGGAGCTAGCCGCTATTACCGGTATGCGCTATGGAACTTTATTGAGGCGATATGAGCACGGGTTTAATTTAAATAGGGCCTTGACCCAGAGGGTAAGGCAAATAACGGAATTCATTTGGGAGGGTAAACTAGTTTCACTTAAGGAGTGGTCAAGACTTGTCGAGATGCCTTACACTAGTGTTAGACAATGGATAGCAGAAGGTAAATCTATAGAGGAAATATATGCCTATAAACGCCCGAACGAAGGGGAAGGTTGCAGAAAATGAGTTTGCCAAAAAACTTAATTCTATCGGACTATTCAACGCGCGGCGTGGTTGTCAATATAGGGGTGGTCCTGATACTCCGGATATCCTTTGCGATGGTTCGGTTTATTGGGAGGTTAAGAGACGAGAAAAACTGGACCTCAGTGGAAGCGTGTCTCAGGCCGTGCGGGATTCTGGACATCCAAATAGTGGACGAACGCCAGCTGTTGCTTCAAGAAAAAATAATGAAGGATGGTTGATTACAATTAGGTTTGAAGACATGATAGATTTTGCACAGGCAATTTTAGAAATTCATGAAAAAGGCAAAAATGAAACAAGTACTCCTCATGTTGACAGCGTCATCGATACTAGCCATAACGACCTCGCTAATTTTCCTCGAGTCCTGCTCTAAAAACAAAGACGACAAAAAGGCGCATGAAACTGAGCGCGATATGGACCTTGAGCCTTATCTTATGAGACAGCAGGTGGAGTTTGGCACCAAAGTCAAGACCGCTTGGAAACAAATGATTTTTGCAGAAGGGTATACCGCTACGGAGTTACCCTTTTTTTCTGGGCAAGTATTAGGCCGTTCCTTACAGTTCCCTTGCAAAAAAAACCCAGAGATCAGGTGGCAAAAAGTAACTCTAGAAGCGCGCTGTGTCATTGACGCAGTTTTTACTTGTTCAGCAGATTATGTGTCCCACACTAGCACTTGCGAGATCTTATGAATCGAACTCTTCGAGTGGAAAAAGTTGGCGTTGATACACTTCACCTTGATCCAAATAACGCACGAAAGCATGGCGCAAGAAACCTTTCTGCTATTAAGGGCTCACTCCTGGAGTTTGGGCAAATAAAACCAATCGTGGTAAGAAACGATATCGTCATAGCAGGCAATGGAACACTCACGGCGGCGAGAATGTTAGGGTGGGAAATGGTAGACATAACGCGCGCTGATCACCTCAGCCACACCCAAGCTATGGCTTACGCACTTGCAGATAACAAAACGTCAGAGCTAGCAGAATGGGACGACGAAATACTAAGAGCCTCACTTGACGCGCTCCTTAACGATGGTTTCGCAGTAGAAGATATCGGTTTTGATATTGACGATATTCCAGGCCTTGGTTACGCCATGCCTGAAGTCGAGCTTGACGACAAGGAAGGCAAGGAATCAGCAGAATCAAAATTCATCCTCACTGTTCACTTAGGCGACAAATTGGAACTTGATGATTTAAAAACCGAGCTTTCGTCTCGTGGACTAATTGTCAAGGAAAAATAATGTCGCAGTACGGCTTACCTTATCAAGGCTCAAAACAATCACTGTGTGACGAACTAATTAAAATATTTCCAGCGGCTGATCACTTCTACGACCTCTTTGGTGGTGGTGGTGCGGTAACGCACGCTATGGCTGTTAGGAGATCAAAAGATTTTAAACAATTTCATTACAATGAAATAAAACCAGAGATCATTGATTGTTTTAAAAATGCAGTTGCTGGTAAATATTCTTACGAAGTTTTTAAACCTAAATGGATTAGTAGAGAAGAGTTTTTAGAGAAAAAAGATTTAGACGGCTATATTAAACTATGTTGGTCCTTTAGTTGTAACGGAAAAGACTATTTATTTGGTAAAAATATTGAATCTTACAAGAAGTCCATGCATATGGCCATAGTCTTCAATGAGTTTGATGATGTTGCTAAAAAGACATTTGGAATGAATGCTTTTAAGGAATCTTCATCGATCAAAGACCGCCGCCTGCTTTTGAGACATGTGCAACTTTTGGGCGGTAAAAGCAACCAGCTTAAAAGCATTGAAAGTCTTGAGCGCATAGAGCAGGCGCAAGGCCTAGATCAGCTCGCAGCTCAGCAACACCTATTCGCCCTTGAGCGCGTTCAAGGCTTAGAGGGCTTGCGCATTGAAAGTCTTGAGCGCATAGAGCAGGCGCAAGGCCTAGATCAGCTCGCAGCTCAGCAACACCTATTCGCCCTTGAGCGCGTTCAAGGCTTAGAGGGCTTGCGGCAGAAGATAGTTTACTTCTCTAAAAGTTATGAGAAGGTAGAGATTCTGCCCAACTCAATTATTTACTGTGATATCCCATATGAAGACACGAAAGGTTACGCCCTAAGTTTCGATAGGCCGGCGTTTTTAGACTGGGCAGACAAGCACGACACTCCTATATTCATTTCAGAATATGATATCAAGGATCCTAGATTTAGGCTTATTTGGACTAAGAAAAAACTAGCGCTCATGTCACGACAAGGCGCCGGCACGAAGGTTTTAGAAAAAGTATACTGTAACGCGGCAGCTTTGAGGTTTAGTAGAAAATAGAGTACGATTAGCCTAGAGCTCTTAACCCCACAAACTGACTAAAACCTCATGGACGAGCGGATTATCTTTTTAGTGGGGTACCCTTAATTTTATTAAAATCATGTGCTAGACTACCTGCATGAGCTGTACAATCAATATTTCAGGGGCGGGCAGTACTGCCAGCGGACTAGACCACCACAGTGGATTTTCAGATATTGCGGCGGGCACTACCGTTACGATTACGGCAAGTAAGCAAATGGTCGTGTTTGGCGATTTTATTTTAGAGGGCGCTCTAAATATCGAGGGCACCCTTATCCTAGAGGACTAATACATGTCAATCCAAAGATTTTCAGTTAACGATCAGCCGACTACTCCTGCCCTAGGGAAAGTTTACCTATGGTTTGATACTACGGCTAATATTTTTAAATATATGACAGAGAGCGGTATCGCGTTACCTATAGCGGGCGCTGGTTCCGTAGCAGGAGATTCCATTTGGGACGCTAAGGGAGATTTGGCCGCTGCTACCGGCGCCAACGCGGCCATAAGGTTAGCCGTAGGAACAAACGGGCAGGTGTTGACTGCTGATAGTGCAGAAGCTACCGGCATGAAATGGTCGACCTCTTCTGGTAGTGGTGACGTCTTAGGGCCAGCCAGTGCGACAGACAACGCGGTTGTTCGTTTTGATACCACTACGGGTAAGCTCATTCAAAACTCGGTGGTCACTATAGCAGACTCAACTGGAAATATGGCGGGTGTTGGTACACTCAACACGCACACGCTCCCAGGTGGTACTGGCACACTAGCTCTCACAAGTCAAATCACTGGCACAAACTCAGGTACAAATACAGGCGACCAAACCACGGTTTCTGGTAACGCTGGTACGGCTACGGCTTTGCAAACAGCGCGCACAATTAACGGAACGTCTTTTGACGGTACGGCTAACGTCACGGTAACGGCGGCAGCGGGAACACTAACGGGTGCCACCCTCGCGGCAGGAGTAACGGCGTCAAGCTTAACCTCTTTTGGCGCTGCAATGATCCTCGGCACACCTGCCTCCGGTGTAGGAACGAACCTAACGGGAACAGCTGCCGGGTTAACGGCGGGCAACGTCACAACCAACGCAAACTTGACTGGCGCGTTAACGTCAGTAGGTAACGCCACAACTCTTGTTAGTGCTATGACGTGCAGCATTCCACTTGCTAATCCGGCAAACCAAACTATCTACGCTGATGCTAAGGCAGCTTTTGGCTACACCATTAACAGTGTCGGGGGAGCGGGCACGTCAAGCGGGACCATAACGCTGGCGGTTCAAATTAACGGCGTTTCAGTGACTGGCCTATCAGCCGTAGCGATTACCAGCACGCCAGGAGACTCGAACGCCTCGGCGGCAAACGTCGTTGCTACAGGTGATATTGTAACTTGGGTTTTTAGTGCCAACTCGGCGGCTAACGATTTGCGTTTTACTATGAGATTAACCAGAACTTAGAAAAGGGGACAAAAAATGTGGGTTTCTGTAAAGTACAAACAAAATACAGTCCAAGAAAAACTTGGAGCAGCCATAGCCGTGTATGAGCACCAGACACTAGGCGTTTTTACTTACACAGAGGACAGAATTGACGTAAATTCAAAATCAGCGGAGTTCGTTGTCCGCGCTAAGGCTGCACTAATAGACTGGGTTGCTTTGCAAATTAAGTATGAAACAAACGAAACAAGTATGTTGGCGGCACTCAACGCATAACCTCAAGGGAGTACACACATGGCTGTCGGAGATATCAAATTAGCGTACGGGGCTTCGTCGGCTCTTACAATTACGCTCGCCTCACTTGCAACTGACGCAAGCCTACTTACGGGCCGAGCATCAACTGAGGTAAGCAATACCGTTAACCTTTTTCAAGACTACCTTTTGGCAGGAATGATTACCACTGGCACAACTCCGACGACTGCAAAAGAAATCAGAGTTTACGTCGTAGGGCTGATGGATGACACATTATATCCTGACGTTTTTGACGGGACTGATTCAGCGGAAACCGTTAGCGGTGTAGGAACGCGCGACAGTGTTTGTAAACTAGCTGCCGTAATTCCAACAATCGCAACGTCAAACCTTGCTTACTATTTTGGTCCTGTCTCAGTAGCTTCTCTTTTCGGTGGAACAATGCCAAAGAAATTCTTGGCCTTCGTTACCCACAGTACAGCCGTGAATTTAAACGCAACGGCTGCAAATCACGCGATTTACATAACGCCTGTATTCTCGAAAGTAGAGTAATGATTGTACCTCGATCAAGCCAAAGAGTTTTTGATTCTGCACAGCTAGATCCTAGGCTGCGCGCGGATCTAATTTTTCACGCTACCGGTGGCGGCAGTGGCAATACCTGGTTTGATAGGTCAGGCTATGGGAATAACGGGACGCTAACGAATGGCCCAATCTGGACGCTCGGCGAAGGCGGGAAACGTAATGCTGTGAGTTTTGACGGATCAAACGATTATGTTGATTACGGCGACGTGACTTTTTTAGATGGAAAATCTTCCTGGTCTATTTCTGCATGGTTTAGAGTTCCAGATACTACCGGACGATATGGTATCGTAAGTAAGTGGAGAGACGATGTCGCTCAACGAGGCATACTAATAGAGGTTTTTTCAGGGAATATAAGATTTTTCAAAGGTACTACTGGCACTGGTAATACTTTCCTTACAACTGCAGCTACGGCGAATGATTGGACACACGTGGTCGCTCTTCAAAATGGTGTCGATGTTGTTCTGTACGTTAACGGCGTTGAAAGGGTTAGAGCTGCTAATACCCATGCTTTGGCCGACAATACTGAGAGTTTGCTTATTGGAGTTGTAGGGATCGCTGGCGTGTTGTCTGGGTATTTTAGAGGCTCGATAGACGACGTCCGAATCTACGGGCGGGCACTCTCAGCTGCTGAAGTGGCCCTTCTAGCTGCTCCTTCATTTGTCCCCGTAACTACTCAGCGCGCCCTGTTTGGTAAACGCGCTGCCATTGCTGCCTCGGGTTATGCTTTCACCGGCAGGTTTTTTTAAAAATCATGATGGTTGCTTTTCCTTTACGCCCACGTCTATACTGTCCTTAAGCATACCTTTTAAACCAATTCACTATAGGAGGAAGGGAATATGTCTGAACTACAAGACAACCCGCCAGAATCCATACCAGACGATTTAAAGCAGATCATAGCGGCCTTACAAGGGCTGACCTCAGTAGTCGACCTGCTTGAGCATGGGGCCTTTTCAGGGAGCCTGGCAGGTAGAGTATATAGTGGCATAGTTTTCACTAAGGCTGCCCGTGAGCAGATATTGGCGCAAGCAAGAGCGCACGATTTCGCACACACTGTAGGGGGCCTCGATGATTTCTAAAGGGGCAAGCATCAGCGAAGTAGTAAAGAAAAAGCGCATCAGGAAAAAGAAGGTTGTGGCAGAAACCGGTTTTGGCTGGTTTGTTGCAATGGGCGTTATGAAACACAAGGACGGCACATTCTCAAGGGTTGACCTTATGGTGAATGGGGACAAAGCAAATATTTTGTTTGTCGAAGAGCCAATG
>Ga0163148_10001097_pt1 | contig 36025 bp, 53 predicted proteins | sample OliLakLV19MP7P2_FD_148606 | JGI IMG/M metagenome (GOLD analysis project Ga0163148, IMG submission 148606) | Freshwater microbial mat bacterial communities from Lake Vanda, McMurdo Dry Valleys, Antarctica- Oligotrophic Lake LV.19.MP7.P2 | ecosystem: Environmental > Aquatic > Freshwater > Lake >... | reverse complement strand
TCAGGAAGCGCAGCGGGCTGCGACATGATCCCACTGAAACGCTTCGCCATCGCCTTGGTGTCGCCCAACAGGCCACGCGCGGTGCGGCCGTCGAAGTCAGCCCAGACCTCTTTTATTTCTTCGGTTGCCAGTTGCGGGGCAATGACGCGATCGAAGTAGTCCCGTCGGACGGCGTCGTATTCGGCGGCATTAAGTTTCTGAACCTCCGGATGGTCGGCGATCGTCAACCACGACGGCGGCTTGCTCAGTGCGCGCTGCGCTTCAGCCATGTCAGTATTTGAATAGGTTGCGCATTTTCGATACTGAAGACCCGCTATCGGACTCGCCTGTCCCGGGCGGCCCGGATGCCCGCGATTTCAGGCGGTTCAAGTCATTGAGAGCGGTCGTGTAGGCGTCTTCCATCGTACTGCCTTTGCGGATCAGCTTCGAGGCTTGCTCGAAAATCTTGTCGAAGTCTTCGCGGTCCGGCTCGGTCATTTTTTCCATGAAGCCCTGGCCCATGTGCGAGCTGATCTGGAGGCGCAGACTGTTGATCCGGTCGTCGATGTGCTTTTCGCTTTTTCTTTTTTCTTCGGGGTCGGTCTCCGGCTTGTTGTGGGCAATTTCATTGCCTTTCCGGTCGAACAGGCGTGTCCCTGGCGGAAGGGTATATGGGATTTTTTCTTTGGCTTCCAACTCCGCGTTCTGACGGGCGTCAGCGCGTTTCTCTTGCTCGCTCACCCGCAAATCCGCCCGGCGATCCCGCTCGGAGTCGGCGTTGCCTTTGGCGATGTTATCTTCGCGGTGTATCCCCTGTGTTCTGGTATATAACAAGTCAGCGCGTCCGTCCGCGTAAGCGCTGAGCTTGTCATCGCGCAGCGCCATAATCTCTGCGCGCTGCGATTCGAGGTCGCCTTGTAGCTTTGCTTGGTAGCCCATCGTACCCACAGCCGCCAGGCCTTGACCGAGTCCAGCGAGTCCCTTGCTCATCATGCCGTTCTTCATCTTCGTCTCCGTGAAACCTCGGCCTTCAGGCCGGGGAGGTAAGGAGACGGTTTTGACTCGCCGTCTCCAATAGTTTGCACCTTACACAAACGCAGTGTATTATGCGGGACATCAATGCAGCGCGTAATATCAAAACCGCCGGGCTGGCGGGGTTAGCCCTTGGAGATGGAGTTAGTCTTGTCAGCATTTAATGTTGTCGAGCATCTGTCGTTGAATTGGGAATCCCCTTCCTTTAGGGAGGGGAGCAGTCAAGCCGGTCTCTCCATCAGTCCAGCGGGTTGACCACCGGGCATCCCTTGCGGCTGCGCGCCTTCCTGTGGTTGCTGTTTGTCCTCGCCCGCCCATCCCTGCGCCGCAGACTGCTGTTCCGCCACCATCGCCTGAACCTTGGTGGGATCCATCTTGCCGATGAAGTCCTGGACGCCAGCCGGGTCAACGCCGTATTCCTGCATCAATTTCAGGATGAGCTGCTGCGCCGCCGAAGTCATGACTTTGACATCAACAGCGAACAGCCCCGCGGTGTCCGCGAGCTCGCCCAGGATGTCCAGCACTTCCATCGCCGCCGGGAGGATGACGACTTCCGGGACTTTGCCGCCGGACTTCTGATCCAGTTCGGTCATGATCGAGGCGGTCGTCGTCGCCAGCGCTGCGTCGGGGGTGCCGCCCTGCTGCAGTGCCTGCATGATCTTGTTGTGCGTGGTTTCGTCGTAGACGACTTTTAAAGCGGCGAGGACGATTTTTTCGTATGCCATTTGTTCGTCGGGGCTGGCGGCATCGCCTTCAGTATTCTCGTCAGTCGCGCCGCGCGCCGGCGGCATCTCATCGCCCATAGGGCCGCGATCGCCTTCCGGTGTGGCGACCTGTTCGCCTGTTACCGGAACGGGCCGGTCTTCTCCGTCCTGCGCCGCCTTTGCCATCATGCCTTTCATTGTCTATCTCCTACCCATGAGCCCGGTGCGCGGGATCCGGGTTTTCAGTTTCTTCAGCGGTGCGCCGCTGTAACGCCAGGTCGAGATATCGCCGGTCTGGGCGATGCGCGCGTTGCCGGCGGCCTGTTCGGCTTTGGCGCGATTCTCGGCGTCGATCCGCTGCTGGTTTTCCTGATCGGCGACATCGAGTTCGTTGGGCGAGTTCGCGCCGGCAAGCGCTTGGCCGGCCAGCATGGTGGGGATCGGATTCGCAGCCATGAATTCGCCTGCGCCGACAACTGCCTTCCCCACCGTAGCCATGAAGCCCGGGGCTGCGGCCGGCGGTGACGTAGTGATGGTCGGGAGCGGGGCGGCGAATGGAGAGCCTGCCGCTGTTGCCGCGGCGGATGACGGTGCAGCAACGACCGGCGCGGCGGCCGCGGTGCCACCGATTACAGTGCCAGCGCCCGCCGCGGGGCCACCGATTACAGTGCCAGCGCCCGCCCCGGCGCCCATGCCGACGCCCCCGGACCCGGAGATGCCAGTCGCGGCCAGCCCGCCGCTGCCGAAGGTCATCGCGGCATAAGCCGCCGGAATAGCCGCCTTTTCGGCGAAAGCCATCAGTCCGGTGCTTTTGTGCTGCGTGAAAATGTTCTTCTCTGATCCGGCCTGAACCATCTGCTTCGCGCGGTCGATCTGCGCCATGATCTCCGGGCTGTACGTGATCGGAGCGCCTGGCACTTGGCCGACGCGACCCGTTTCAACGGGTGCCCGGTTCAGCGGGTGCGCGCCCAGAAAGCCCAGGGTGTCGTCGTAAAATTGCTTGTAAAGATTGGGGTCGCTGCCGGGTTGCCGATCTTTGGACGCCAGCACGGCATCCAGATCGTAGCCGCGCCCGGACTGCATTGCGGCGTTTCCCTTTGCCGTGACGGCGGCATAGTGGTCATCGATCTCTTTCCGTCGCAGGTTCTCGCCGTTAGCCTGACGCGAGTCGTAGGTCTTGCCAGAAGGGGAATATCGAGGGTCGCCAGGCTGGAAGCCGCCGCCCAGGTTCCAAGCCATCAGACTAAACGCCTACCCATAATCCCTGCCGGCGGCGGGAGCTGCGCCCCGCTGTAGCCAACAGTGGGAATGCCGCCGACCTGCGCCAGACGCGCATTCATATCCGCAACGTCCTGCTTGCGCCGGTTCTCTTCGTCGATCTTGAACTGGTTCTCCTGTTCGTTGAGGTCCATCTTGTTCGGGCCGAATGCACCGGCCAGCGCCTGACCACCGAGAAGGGTCGGGATCGGGTTCTTCTGCATCCACTCCGCCGCGCCGCTGACGACCTTCCCTGTCGTGTTCATGAAGCCGCCGGGCGGCGGCGCAGTCGTGATAACCGGGGCCGCCGACACCACCGGGGCCGCCATACCGAACGGCGTTCCAGCGGCGCCGCCGAGCCCGCCCGTTGCTGCGGAAGCCGCCGAATTCACGGCTGCCGTACCGGCGCCGCCGGCATTGGTTGCCGCAGCGGCGGGCGCCGCAGCACTACCCGCCACACCAGCAGTTTGCGAGGCCACCAGAGCGCCATCGATCGAGGCGAAGCCCGATTTCCATGCGCCCAAGGCTGCGCCACCGAGCCAGACCGCAGCCGCAATCAGCACGATCTTGCCGATCTTGCTGCCGACCACCGACTTGAAGGCTTTTTTTACGCCACTGAAAATCGACTTGAAACCTTTGGTTATCCCGCTAAAGAGTCCCATTTTAGTACCTCGCATAAACAGCGCCGCGGCGTGGCAAGCCCGCGCGCATCAAAAGATTGCCGACCCTCGGGTCTACCGCAAACTCTTCGGAAAATCCCACCGCTTTGATCGCCGGCCGTCCCTTCGCCCACGTCAGTGCCTGTCGCAACATCGCATAGCCGGTCCGCGGCGTTTCGGCGTACCAAAGGACGATGCCGGCGACCTTGCGCTCGAACCAAAGCGCATCAGACACCGACATCGCAAGAACGCCGTTCAACTTGCCGTCCTGATCGCACACCAGCACCAGGCTTTGCGGGTCACTGATAAGGCGCTTGGCGGCTTGCCGCACACGCGCCGCGCTGGACACCACATTCCGGCTGTCAGGCAAGCCGCTTACTGCGCGCGCCGCCAATTCAACGATTGCGAGCGCATCGGTCGGACTGGCTCTGCGGATCATCGGGCGGGCGGCGCAATCCTCACAGGCGTGCCGCGTAGAGCGCTTTGGTCGGTTAATGCGGGCCGCGGTCCGGCGGTGGGAGCTACCGCGTTCGGGTACTAAAACGTCAGTAACCCGGACAGGTCCAGCCCAGCAATCGCCCCGGCCACGCCTATCTGCGCTTTGAGCCCGTCCTGAATCTTCTGGATCAGCGCGGTCTTCGCGGTGATGGTCATGACGGGATCCTTCATGATATCGTTGATGCCGGACTGTGCCTGGGACATGATCTGCCCCGCCGTTGCGGAGGTCTGCATCACTGTCTTGTAATCGGCCTCGATGTTGACGAGATCCTTGGCTGCGGCCGTTTGCAGGTTCTGCAGGGTAATCTGCCCCTGCAACTGCAACTGCTGCATAGCGGTTTGCTGCGCGGCCTGGCGGGTGAACAGGGAATTCTCAGCCTGCTGTGACTGAGCGGCAGTCTGCCGGGATTCCTCTCCCTGCTGCGTGATCTGGCCGGACTGATTGGCCGCTGCCGAATTCGCCAGTGCGGCTGTGTTGGCGGACTGCGCGTTCTGGGAAAGCGCCGCGTTCTGCGCAGCCTGGTTGTCGCGTGACGCTGTGCCGTAGATGTTGGCATCGGCATTGGCGATCGGAAACGCTGTGTTGATCGCCGCTTCCTCTCCCGCCCCGGCCGCCATTGAAGAGTTCAGCAACCCGCGGGCATTCGCCGTCTGCGCCGCCCCGGTCCTGGCGCGGGTCATCAACCCGGATTCCTTTGCCAGCAGGGAATCCAGTTGGCCGGCGACGCTTTCCCTTGTGGCGTCGATCGTTCGCAAAGCGGGGTCGACGCCGGTATTGGAAGCCGAGAAAACATTCTCCCCCAAAAGCGGGTCTTTCTTTGCGCCGGTCAAGGCGTTCATCATCAGTCCAGGCATGACGCTTATCCTTCCAGGAATGCTTCGAGGTCGGCCAGATCGTTCACGGAAACAGGGGTGTCCGCAAACAGATCAATGGAAATTTTCTCGAAATCAATTTCGACGGGCTCTTTCATCAACTTCACAATGGCATCGCCGACGCGACCGATCTTCTCGCGGTGTCCGACCACGACAGCGTCCCATTCTTCATCGGTCTGATTGCCCCGCACGGGTTCTAAGATGGTCACGCCGTTACCGGACGGGATGCCGCCGTTGTCGATGTAGATTTTGAGTTGCGTGGTCTCGAAGTCCAGCACGACGGCCTTCACCTTGTTGATGAGGCGCGCAAAGCGCCACGCGACCGTGGCGGGAAGTTTGATGTCGTTGAGGGCGCGCAACGCGCGGTGGGCCTCACGGCAGTGCTGTACGGTCGTTGAGATCATGGGTTTCCAGTGTTGGTCAGGTCTTGATGATTTTCATGAATACGCTGAACGGCTGCATGTTGTTCATGGCGGCGTTGCCGCCTGCAGAACCCATACTCGTTACACTACTTGCACCCGCCTCAAATTGACCGCCGCCGCCGCCGTTGAGCAATATCCCAGAGTGCGTATGCGACAGCAATTCTGTACTGCTCATGGCGTGAGATTCTTCGCCGCCATTTACCCCAAGCGTCCTTGCGGTCAGGGCATGCGCAATCGTCCACACCGGAGAAGACTTTGCCGTGAGGTCAATCACCGTTCCGTTCTGTGCGTTGGCGAGGCTTGAAGCGAGCTTGATTAGGGTCGCGCTGTTTCTGACGATGTAGTACGTCGTCCCAGAAGTCAGGCCGGTAATCGTTCCAGAGGCCAGGGTGAACGCAACCGCCATCCCTGTAATCCACGTCGTGCTGTTCGACGTTACGGTAAGAGTGTCAGATGTCGTGTCGACATCCGCGTTGGCGCCGGATGCGGATTGCGCGCCCGTACCTGAACCCACAGCAACCCGGCCCCGCATGTCAGGAACATTAAAGGTCGTCGCCCCATCACCAACGCCCCAGGTCGTGCTGATCGCTGTGAACAGGGCTGCGTAGGTCGCCCTGGAAACCGCCGAGCCATCGCATTCCAACCAGCCAGAAGGTGCGGACGAGCCTGCAAAATCCATCACCGCGCCCGGCGGGCTGGTCGAGACGCTTGAGAATGAGGGCAAAGCGCCCGCGCCGCCTGATGTCAAAACCTGACCGGACGTACCAACAGAAGCAACTGCCTGCAGCGCGCCGGTGCCGGATGTGCTGCCGCAGAGTACGGCGTAGGCCGTGACGGTTGCCGAGAGTGTGGTAAAAGTGCCCGCCCTGGGCGTCGCGCCGCCGATCGCCACGTTGTCCATCGTGCCGGCCGAAGCGGGAGTAATGCCGATCGTGCCGGTAATCGTGCCGCCGAACACCGGCGCGGTCAGGGTCTTGTTCGTGAGCGTCTCGATCCCGGCCAGCGTTGCCGCCGTCCCGCTCGATGCCGGGCCAGTCAGAACAACGCCGTTGGGAACAGTCAGCGTGCCGCTGGACGTTGTGATCGTCAGTCCGTTCAGTGACGTGGCGGTGGCAACCCCGAGAACCGGCGCAGTCATTGTCGGCGCGGTCAGGGTCTTGTTCGTGAGTGTCTGAGATCCGGTCAACGTCACCAGGGAAGACGGGAAGGTGGGCGTGCCGCCAAGCGTGTATGTGCCGGTGATCGTCCCGCCGACTACGGGCGAAGTCAGCGTCTTGTTGGTCAGCGTCTCGGCGCCAGCCAGCGTTACTATCGTCCCGGTCGTAGGCAGCGTGACATTGGTCAGGCCCGTGGAAGTCAGCGTAATCCCGCTGGCGCCTGCCGTCTCGAAGTTGCCGGCCAACAACAGCGTTCCGGACGTGACGGTCATCGCAGTGCCGCCGGCATTGATGACAACCGCCTTGCCTCCGTTGCCGGTAATGTCCGGCAGTTTCCCGAAACCAGTCTGGATCAGATCAAACTCGGCACGCATAGCAGAGGACGAGCCCTGCCCTCCGGTCGAGGGAGTTCCGGACGAATCGTAATATTCAGCGAACGCCATCAGCGCATCCTTCGGCGCGGCGTGTACTGCACCACCGCGCCCGTGATTGTGAAAGGTTGTAGGTAGTCCGATTCCCCGCGAATCGCCAAGGAGTAGTTTTCCGCCTCGCCATCCATTTTCAGGATGTTTGGGGATAGCGTCGTGCCATCCCAGAAAAAAGCGTCCCACACGAAGCTATCCCAGAAAACCGGCGAGAAACTTGTAACCACGGACTCCGTGGGCGGCTGGGCCAGGTCGGTCGTTCCATAACCCAGCGAGTAGCCGAAATTAAATTCCGTGTAACCCGTGCCGCTCAATTCCAGCAGGGCATCCCGAAACCGCTTGACCGTACGCGGGCTCTTGCCGAAGTTATAAGCCAACTCCAGGATGCCCTCTATCGCATCGCCGTCGAAACTGGTCCCCTTCTCCATCTGGTACACCCAGCCATCGTCCGACCCGAAGAAAATCGCCTCGGACCCGTCATTTAATTCGGTCGACCAGCAGCAACGCACGATGTCAGGGAACAGCATCGGCATGATGCCGACGACGCTTCGACCTACGACCGTCACATAAAAGGCGACGCGGTTGCTGAAGAATAGTCGATACTGGCTGCGGTCCCGAGAAACGCAACTGGACAGCGCCAGCGGCCGGTACGCATTCATCAGATTCTTGATCTGGTTCGAGATCGCGGCATGCGCGAAGTTACCGAAGGCCTGTGTGGTCTGAATGTCGGTGATGCCGCGATCGTCCACGAACAGCGCATAACCCACATCCTGAATCGTATGCGCGTAGGCGCCGATCTCATCGCGGTAAGGCACTAGATTCCAGTCCACCGAACTGGTGCCGTAAAGAATGGACAACCGGTTGCGCGTAAAGATGGCCAATGCGCCGGAGTCTGCCGATCCCGGCATGGTCATGAAACCGGTAACCGTGTCGCCCATCGCAATTTCTGCCGCGCCCAGCACCGGAACCATAGCGAAGGGCGTGCCCGGCCCGCTGTGCTGCGCGCTGGTGGCGAACGACAGGAACAGGTGTTTCTTGTGCGCCCGAATATGGGTCGGCGTATCGGTCGTCATCCCACTGGGGATGGGCACGAAGTAGGTGCCGTCGAATTCAAAGGCGCGGTTCACTCGATCCACGCCATAAACGCGCTTGGCCGTGCCGAAATTCTCCTGGATGGTCTCAAAGCGCCCGGAGGGCAGCAAGGTGATCGCGGTCTGAATCCCGGAGAGTGTCAGCGTACCCGCGCCGGTCGTCGTCGCCGCGCCGGCGCCGAAGTTGCCGCCCGCCGTCACTGAGATCACCAGAATCCCGGCGGCCGTGCCGCCAGCCAATGTGCCTGTTCGGATGACCACTCGGCGCACCGTGGCGGTGACCCCGCCTTGCGTGAGGGTGTCGCCATCGTCAACGTCGCCGGAACCCACGGTGAAAGCAACCTCGAACTCAAAGGCCACCAGCGACCATCCGCCCGTAGTGGACTTATACAGCGCCGCAGCGGTTCCCCCGACGTTGTTGCGGAAGGCATACTTGACGTCGTTGAAGGTAAAGCCGCCGAGGATGCTCCCGGATCCAGTCACGGCCGCGATGTCCGCCCGGTAATCGTCCGCGGCGAGGTTCAGGTACTGGGCATGCAAGAGCGCCGTCGCGGCCCCGTTGGCGATCTGCGTGCCCACGGCGGTTGCCACCACGCCGCCGATGGTCAGGTTCTCGCCGTTGGTGTAGGTGCCGACCACCTTAGTCAGTACAAAACTACCACCCGGAAGGGCAATGATGACGCCCGTTGCGCCGGAGCTTCCCCCGGTAAGCGTGTTGCCCGCCACTGGAGCGCCGGTGATCGTGGCCGTTAGAATCGAATACTGCGCGCCCGATGGACTGCTCCGTCCGTCGAAACGCTCATACCCGGCGATCCGGCGATACCCGCCCAGTTGCTCTGCTTCGTAGTTCTGCGCGGTACGCGCTACCCCCTGGCGACGCGACAGCGGGGCGGTCACTTGGTCGAGCCCGCCGGTGAAGCTGATGTAATCCGGGATCACGGTGGTCTGCGCAGCAGACCGATGGACAGCCCGGACCAGAGCTGAGGATCGCATGTCAGATCAACGGTTCGCCAAGGCGCATCCGCGGCAACTGATCGTCGCGCAGCGCCGAGAGCAGCCTGGCGGCTTCCAGTTGCGCCCGGGTAAAGACTTCCGCGGCCACCGAGTTGGCGCCGTACTTCTGCATGCCGAAATAACCGATCAACTCCTGGTACTGCGTCGGCATTTCCGGAAGGTCGGCATCGACCGTCAGCGTTTGTGCGCTGCGCTGATAATCTCCGGTTACTACGTAGACTCCGTTGGGCTTCGGCCCAAGACAGAGATTGTTCTGGTGATCGACGCTCACATACGCCGGGGTCGATGCGGTTTGCGTGCCGCGCCGGTACAGCCACTTGAAATCGTTCCAGGGTAGATAGATCAATGGGTATTGCCCACCAACACCCCCGGATTGCAGATAGGCCAGATAAGGATCCTCGCAGTCGTGCGCCCACCAATGGCCGAATCTGGATATCACCGCAGCCGCGTCCACGTCGGTCACTGCGGTATACGGATAGCTGTCGTCGTCGGCCACCGTGTTGAAGGTGAAGGCCCGGCGCATCCAGCGCCAGTTCGTGTGCAGGTTCTGAATGTCCTTCCATGCCACTGCGGTCCAGTCCACGATCCGCTTTAACTGGCCCGTCTGCCCGGTGACGGTCGAAGGTCCGGTGCCGGGAATCTCGCACTCCTGCCGCAGAAACTTCGCGAGTTCAAGAAAGGTCATGGCCGAGCCTGCGTGAGATCATCATTCAGCACGCTGCGTAGCGCATCCCTCTCAAGAACCGGCAGCGCCCGGATGCGCGTGCGCGCCAGCGCATCAAACTTGCGCAAGTTTATCGCTGTCAGAATGGCCTGGCGTTCATAACTAGCTAGCGCCACCACGTCGGCCAGGCGCATGAACTCCGCCTTCAATTCGTCTATCGTTGCTTTTGCAATATCCACGTCTCATCTCCTTATCGTCGGCCGCGCCGACGCGCCCGCGTAATCCATTCCGATGCCGTCGCGTCAGGCAGTAGAACGCCAAGCTGCGATTGGCTTTGCGCCTTCCAGTCCTGTTTCCAATGCCCCACGATTTGCGCAAAGCCAAAGCCCTGACGCGGCGGCGGGTTATCGACCGCCGCAACACTGAAGTTCCAGCCCGCATTTGGCGCTTTAGTCTGCGCCCGCCAGCCCTGCCCCCACTGAGAACGGGCCGCACTGTAATCCCGCCTTGAAGGCGGATCATCTACTACCGCAACACTGAAGTTCCAACCCGCATTCGGCGCTTTAGTCTGCGCGTTCCATGTCTGCTTCCACTGACTTACCCCGGCACTGTAATCCCGCCTTGAAGGGGGATTATCAACAGCCTGAAAGTTCCAGCCCGCATTCTGGGCGGCGCTTTGAGCGCTTTGAGCGATCCACCGTTGCCCCCACTGCGCAACAATTTGCGACAGCCCGTAAGACTGCCGCTGCGGTGGGGTATCGGGCGCGATATTCCACGCTGCATTCGGGGCGGCGCTCTGCGCGTTCCAGCCCTGCTTCCACTGACTTGCCCCGGCGCTGTAATCCTGCCTTGAAGGCGGATTATCAACAGCCTGAAAGTTCCAACCCGCATTCGGCGCTTTAGTCTGCGCGTTCCAGCCCTGCTTCCACTGACTTGCCCCGGCGCTGTAATCCTGCCTTGAAGGCGGATTATCAACAGCCTGAAAGTTCCAACCCGCATTCGGCGCTTTAGTCTGCGCGTTCCAGCCCTGCTTCCACTGAGAACGGGCAGCGCTGTAATCCTGTCTCGGGGCCGGATCATCTACTACCGCAACATCGAAGTTCCAGCCCGCATTTGGCGCTTTAGTCTGCGCCCGCCAGGTCTGCCCCCACTGAGAGCGGGCAGCGCTGTAATCCTGCCTTGAAGGTGGATTGTCAGCCGACGGGGCCGCCGCCGGCGCAAAGGCCAGCGTGTACACAGCCCACGGCGATGACGTGGCCAGCGTCCATGACGGGGTATAGGTGCCGGTGCTGGCCTCGATGCTGAAAATGAGACTGCCGCGCCAGGTATCGCCGCCGTCCTCATACTCGCTGATCAGCGTTCCGTACGTCTCCGTGATCGCCGTAGTGTTGGTCGATTCGTCCGTGTACGCGCCAATGACCAACGATCCGGCTGAGGTCGTCGTGATGCCATCCGACCCCGTAGTACTCGACCCGGATGCGCCGCCGCCGTCTACGACGCCAGTAACCGTCGCGCCGGAAAAAGCCGCGAATCCAAACGACCATCCGCCCGCCGACGCTTTCGTCGCCGACACAACGGGCGTACCGGCGAATCCGCTGATGCAGTAGGCGATCCATGCCGTTCTCGATCCCGCCCCGAGACTATGGCGCGTATACGTATTGCCTAGATCGTCCGTTACCGCCGTAATTACCGCCCCGTCCTGACCGGCCCCGCCGCCGACGATCAGCAGATCACCGACTGCGATTGCGCCTGCCGCCGTTATGGTTCTGGTTGTGCCGCCAGGAAAGACATGCGAATGGGCGGGCGTTACCCCGGCGACTCGCGTTATTGGCGCACTTGCCGCCGCAAAGTTCCACGCGCCCTGTGTAGATTTCTGCGCCGCCCAAGTCTTGATCCATTGGGCTGTGATCTGCGGGGGTTGGGTGCCTACCGCTCGGGGCGGATCATCCGCAATGCCGCCGCCCTCAACAAACGTCTGGAGGGCGTCATGCTGAAACCCGCTGTGCTGAAATGACACTTACTTACCCCTCTTTGTAAGCGTGACGAGTAAGTCTTGCGCTCCCTCCAGCAAGTGAATGACGGCGTAGTTCTGATACTCCATGTTTCGCAGTTGCACGGTCGGATGTAGTCCGAATCCGTAACCGTGGTCAAAGTCGCAGGTGTACCGATCGTTGTGTGGCGCGTTGACCTTGCGCCATTCCGCATTCAGGTACAGGTACCAGAAAGTCACAACAGGCGGCCATTCGTGCGTCAGATCCCCATACGCCCGGACACTGGCATAGTGCGGCGTGATGATCTGCGCCTTGGCTTGCGGTTTCAAAACTCGGTGCAGTTCGTTGGCAAAGTGAATCCGCTCCATTGGTTTCAGGTGCTCAACCATGTGCGAGCAATGCACTTCGTCAACGGAATCCGTTTCCCACGGCCATGTCTCAGCGCCGAGGTTGCAGACGGTATCCACGCCATCGAAGGCGCGCGAGTCCACGCCGGTAAAGCCTTCCTTCTTGTTCTTGCCGCAGCCTAAATCCAGCTTGACCGGCTTGAGGATCTCTTCAAGGACGGCGCTCACCAGGACACCTCATTCGCGGCGTCGTAATGACCCACCAGAACGGAACAGTCCACCGCGCACCGATAGCCGTGTTTCTTGAAGTCCCCCCATGCGTACAGGTCTTGCGTGCCTACACCAGTCCCCGCAGAGCCGTTCAGGGTCTTGAACCACGGCTTACGGAGTTTTTCATCCTTAAACATCGAAATACGCCACAGGTTGAACCCCATTCCAGTGCCGACACATTCAACAAGCTCACCGAGTTTCGGCGCTTGCGGGCGGAAATTCTGGATCGGGTCTTTCGGGTCGCCCCATATCTGCGGGACTCCACCCTCCCCTTTCGTCCAGTAAAGCCCACCAATACACCCGTACTCAGGATGTGCGTCCATTTTCTCGATCAGCTTAATCACCCCATCCGGAGGCGGTATGTTGTCGTGTTCAATCGTCAGGATGTATTCCCACTGGCTCAGTTCCGGGTGATCTAAAATGGTCTGGATCGCGTTGCTATACGCCTCGCCGACCTCCTGACCTAATGCGATCATCCTATGCACCCCGTTGTTGGGCGGGAAGATTAGGTTCCAGTGGCTTAAAGCGACCTTGGTGCTGATCTGATTAGAAGCAGGAAGAATGACCACGATCCGCTGCCGCTTCCACTGCGCCGAGTCCTCCATCCGCTTGATGGAATAATCCAGCATCGCGTTATGCTTGCCGAAATCGTAGCTGACCAGTTCCGGCTTCATACCGTCCCGCTCTGGAAGTAGAACACAGGCACACGCTGCGCCAAAGAAGCTGTCCCCCGGATCTGACTAAAGGCCACGGAAGCCGGAACGTCGGTGCTGCTGGCGCTGTAATAGCCCTGACCTAACAGGGCTTGATTCGTCGCGTTGCTCGCCACACCGAAGATGCCTGAGTGGTTTGAGTTAGGCTGTGAAGCGAACCATTGGGAAATGGTCATATTCGCCCCGCCCGTCGTCGAGCGCGATGCAATGCCAGCCCAATACCCGCCTTCATCTATCGTGGATGTCCACGGAATGGTTAAGTCCCGGCTTCCACCGAACAGAGAAAAACTTCCCGCCGTCCCCGACATCGTAACCGCTTGGGTGCTGGAAATGCTGTGCAGCATGGAAAGCGTCGATCCGCTTTGCGAATACAGCCCAAACCAAAATGACAGCGTGCCAGACCCGGAACTATTGCTTGCGTTGGAAAAAAAGATAGGGATAACAAGCCGGTCAAACTTGAACGGTTCGAGCCGCCGCATCGGCTGAAAGTGCCATGTTGCCTGCCCATGCTGCCCCACCACGGCTTCCTCGAATACCGCGGCAGGATAAAACCCGTCTTGAACCTGCTTCTGTATCCAGAGCGTCGCCGCGCCTGCTGCGGTGGAGTGTGAGACCTCAATCCCGTTTAATCCACCGATGATAAGGTTCGTCCCGCTCGCAGTTGAAGTCCCTGCGGTATTCCCCGAAATCGTCTGAAAGAAGTTATGCGCCGAATTCCAGTCCGACGGGCGGACAAGATTCGTCGCCACAATGGTGGTCGTTGACCCTTGCGAATTGAAACCCGTAACGGTTCCAGTGAAGTCCGCAATGGCGTCGCTTTTGACGTGTGAAAACGCGCTCATAGGTCAGAGGTCAGAGCCAGCAGGTATTTAAACACCGCCTCCATTTTCTCAGGGTCCACCTACCACTCGAAGATTCGATGGCGCAGGAGGCGCAGTAAAAGGGATGGTACGGGCCACCTGATTAGAGTAGGCGGACGGTCCCCCAGGGCCGACTGCGCGCACCTGATAGCAGTAGGTAGAGCCCTCAGCCAGTCCGGTGTCACTGTAACTGCGAAGAGTTTTTGGCACGGTGCCAATTTCCGCAAACGTGCCCACCGCCGCACAGGTGCCGGTCTTGCGCTCGGCGTTGAACGTCGTCGTCCTGCTTTCATCCACAACCGGAAAGTCCCAGGTCAGGGTGTTCGTTTGCGCGTAGGCCGTGACACTCGCACACAACAGGGCTGTGAGTACCATTCGAATTCTCATAAAAAATCCTCCAAAAGTGTCGTTTGAATCCGGGAGGGCCGAAGCCCCCCGCTCAACTATTAGCCGAGTTCGCGGTAGGTCATCCCCGCCGTCCAGTTCACCGCTGAGGTCGGCGCGGCAGGCAGAAACAGGCCCAGACCGGAAGCCGCAGAGGCGTTCATCATGATCGTGTCCACCGGCGTCGGCACCCACAGCCAGCCGTTCAGCACGTTGAACGAATCCGAGTACACCACAGACTTACCCCCCGCACCTTCTGCCGAAGCGACGATGCCAGACGTGCCCGCCGCACCCGTCGTACCGCCGACAATCACAGACGCCGGATCAAGCAGTTTGGTCTTGCTCGGGGTGATCGTGGTCAGTGTCGGGAAGGCAGTGACTTGCGTGGACAACTGGCAACGCTGCTGCGCCGAGGTCGCGGAACCGGCTTGCGACAACCATGCACGCAGAAATTCCAGCGTCGCAGTCGTGCCAGGGTTGACAAATACCATTGTGATCGCGCCGGCGGTCACGTTCGTTGCGAGGACATTGTATTCACGGGCCATGATATATTTCCTTTAAAAGTTGCAAAAATACCCTCACGGGTTGGTCGTTAAATAAAGCTGCTTCCGGTCCAGCGTTTCCAGCCGTCACAAGTAAAGATCCGAATTCGACTACTACGCCGCTCGATCCTACTTGCAACCTCTCCAGTCTCCATGCCGTTCTTCAGGACATTGAAAGCGAATTCCCCGTCAGGACTCCTGCCCTGCGGTGCGGTCTGAAAACCCAGCGTCCAGACGTTATTCTGAGCGTCGGTGATGATTAACGCCGGAGGCACGGCCACATAGTTTTCGGTTTCATGCTCCTGCTCGACCCGCGGGGCCATGAACGGGTATTTCTTGTAAATCGCCGCCAACTCGGCGGTTGGGTTTCTCATCAGCCTTCCAGCAGCCGTCGCGTCTGAGCGCGGGCGGCATTGAGTTTTTCATTGATTGCCGCCAACTCGACTTGCCGAGCCGCAATCTCTTCGTTGATCTGGTCCAGCGATTCGGCGGCCTGTTTGATCTGGATCTGTCGGTGCGCGACGCCCCGTTTGGTTTCCTGCTGCAACTGGTCGACATCGGCGCTGGCCTTGGCGATTGCGTCGTTTGCTGCGGCCTTGGCCTTTTCCAGAATCGACTCCCCCTCTTTACCAGCCGTGGACAGGATGTCTTGCGCCGAGGCTTTGCCCTGGAGCTCAATCCTATGTGCTTCGCTGCGCGCCGCCTCGACGCGACTGCGCGCCTGTAGCAGCTCGGACTCCGCATCTGCGGCCTGCTGCCCTGCGGCTGTGACGCGCCGCTCCGCTTCCTCAATCCGGCTTTCGAGAGTGGCCGCTTCGTGCAGAACCTTTGCGGCCGCCTGCATCCCATCGAAGCGTTTCATTTCGCGATCAAGCGTCTCGGCCGCGTTACGGATGTCCTGTGCGTTCATGTCAAGTCTCCTTGCCGCCACGATTACGGCGGGCAATGCAAATAACAGTGACCGCCTGCGAACCGCCGCCGCCGCTGGAGCTGGGTCGCTGGAACAGCGCCCCCTCGGTAATCTGTTCAATGGCGGCCGCCCCCTTACTGATGGCATTGCCCTGCGGATCTGTGAGCGTCAGGTAATTGGTCCCGTCATTGCTCCCCTGCCAAACCACAGTCGAGGTATCGAACGTGCCAAGGATTTGCACGTTGCGATCCGCGTAGTCGGCAAACTCGGCGGAGATCGCCTGGCCCGCCGCGTCGGCTTGGGTCAGCACCCAGGTAAAGCGCAGGGCGTGGTTGCCGTGACGGGTGAACGTCGGATTAACGGTAGCCATGTCAGGCGTCCGCGAGGATCGCGTCGAGCCACGCCTTGCCGCGCGGGCTCGGGTCGTGGACCACGGCGAACGGATAGAGCAGCGCGGTCTTCTGCGGATACTCGTAGTGGTCGATGCCGTTGTCGTCGGTCACCTTGCGCAGTCCGCGCGTTGTCTTTTTGGCGCGTGCCAGCACTTCCACGAATTTGCGCTTGACCTGCATTTCCTGGCCACGTTGAAACACGAACAGGCGCCCGTCGTTCCAGACCTCCGGCCTCGGGGTGTCGGTCGGGTTCCCGGATTCGTGAACGATGACGGTCATGATGTCCTCATTAAAGCGCAGGTTCTCCAGCTTGTCCTTCGACACCACGCGCTCCACGACTTCGATTACCGGAGAACTCAGCGCCTCGCGCGCGGGGCCGGTCGATTTGAGCTCGCGCGCGCTGTCCTGGCCGATTTGCTTTTCCGATGTTTCCTCGAAAGAGCGCGGCGCCACGATGGGCACGCGCGCGTACTGACCTTTTGGCATAGCTTTACTCCAAAGAAAAGGCTCCCGAAGGAGTCGTGGTTGTGGGCCGAAGCCCGAAAATTAAGCCGTCGTTACGGTGATGGCCGAGTTGAGCAGGATGATGTCGGTTGCCGCCGCCGTAGTTCCGGTGATGAGCAGGTAGTATGACTTGCCTGCAGCCACAACTTCTGTCAGCCCGGTCTTGGACGTAACCGATGCGGTATCGGCGGTCACGCTGACCTGCGTCATGGTTGTGCCGATGTCGGCCTCTGTCGGGTCGGCCGCGACATTGGTCGTCGCCCGCAGAATTGCGTCAAGCGTGACCGTGCCGCCAGCAGACTCGATCTGCGCGTTGATTGTGAAGCCGGTGATGGTGTCGCCGATCCACAAGCCCTCAATCGGGACAATCAACGTACCGGCGGCCTGAGACGCGGCCATAGTCGCTACATACCCTTGGGTGGTCGCGGCACTGAGCACCCATCCTGCGACTGCGCCGACCCTGCCGCGCACGCCACACTTCATTGAGCGACCAGTGCGGACAACGCTTACGACGTTTACAGTGGTAGAGGTCAGAGTGGTGATCGTGGCACTGGTGATGGTGGCGATTTCCCCGGACGCGCCCAGCACCAAGGCTTTGCCGCTCGCCGCGGTGCCGTTGGTGATGCCGTCGATCTTGGCTAAATCGGCGGCGGCGATGCTGTTGAGCGCAGCCAGTTCGGCCACGTCCACATTGGTGAGCGTCCTATCTGCATTCTCAACCGTGATGACCGCGCCCTTCTTGATGTACAGGGCTTTTAACACCTCGATATTTGCGAATTTCTTCCAGCTAATCATTTCCGCTCCTTAGTTTTGAAGTTGTAAAAATAACAGGACCCCACAGCAGTACTTCCGCGCCCAGGTTAAGGGGTCGCCGTCCAACGTGAGTAGGCCCATTTTTTTGTTAGCGTGCTTCGAGGGCTTCAACTTTAGCGATGAGCATTTGAATCGCTCCATACATCGCCGCATAGATCTGGTCAGAATTCAGGTAGAGGCAATCGTCAATCGTGACGGTTTTTGTTTTCGGCCTGGATACAGTACGCATCCGCGGAACCGCGTGCATCATCGGCGCGCCATCAACAATCACAGGCCTTCCCATCTCGTCCACTACGGCAACTTCATCAAACTGCGGGACTGTGACGGTCTCAGTTGTGCTGGTCATTTTCCGGGTCGGAATGCCGTCGATAATCTCAATGCTGGTTGATTCTGTGGTCCTCGCCTCGTCTATCGTCACCTGCTCTTTTACCTCCTCAAACCCATCATCTTCAGGGACGAAATCGAATTTCCTGGTCGGCGTGGACTTTGGAAATACCTGCTGGACATCCTGCGCAATCCAACCCAGCTTTGCTCTGTCCTTCACATCACCGAGCGTGTACGAGCTATCTTTCCACGTATAGCGCTTAAGGGGGAGGTCCTTCACAATTTCATAGCAACGGTCCAAATCAGCGAGGGTGATGTCGGTTTTCAGGCGCTCGTCTGAGGCAATGGTCCACGTGTTTGTGGACGGCTTTGTGGCTCCGTCTGTGGATATTTCTAATTGGGTCGCGGGATTCGTCTTGCCGATGCCGACGCTGCCTTTCAGCGCCGTAAAAAGGATGCTGTCATTACCCAAGACCACGGAATTGGAACCAATACCTGTAGCATCGAATCCGATGACTATCTGATTAGTTTGTGAATCCGCTAGGGCTTTTGTGCCATGGCCCAAGAATACAGAGTTATCAGGTGCCGCATTGACAGTCGTGCCGTCTGTTAGGTATCTGCCCGCACCAGATCCCATTGCATTGTTGTTGGAACCGTTGACGTTGCTTACGAGGGCATTATGCCCAATTCCATTGTTGTTGGAACCGCCTTTGTTGTTGTAGAGGGCATTAACTCCCAGCGCATTGTTTGATGCACCGGTTTCGTTGAAGAAGAGGGACTGATAACCAATACCATTGTTATTATCCGCCGCACTTGTTTTTCCCGTAGCGCTACCAGCAGGCCCCGCCTGATACCCAACCCAAGTATTAAACTGTCCTAAATCATACTTTCCGGCTTCAAAACCTATTCGAGTTCTTTGGTCGGCATTGGTGAAATAAATCACGTCGGCGACTTGGATGGTTGTGGCTGAGATTTCCCCTGTTATTGCTAGGCCAGCGCTACTGGCGGAGGCAATGCTGTTGATCGCAGCCAGTTCGGCCAGGTCCAGATTGGCGAGCGTCCCGTCGGCACGGTCAACCGTGATGACCGCGCCCCTCTTGATGCGCAGGACTTTGAACACCTCGATATTATTGAATTTCTTCCAGTTAAGCATTGCCGTTCCTTAGTTTTGAAGTTGTAAAAAGAAGGGCGCCTTGTAAGCGCCCTTCTTTCTTTTCCTGCAACCTGTTTGTTAGGATATCTTAGGAGATCTGCGGCGCCAGCGGCATGCCACCGGCGAAGTCGTACCAGGTCTCCGTCACGCCCGCAGCATCGAAGTTCGTGGTGCCCAGGGTGAACGTCACCGCGACCGTCTTAACTTTCACCCCGCCGACCGGGCACTTGTTGGTTGTCGGCGCTGACCATTGGACCGCCGTGCCGTTTGTCAGGTTGGTGTTCAGCACTTCATCGCCCTTGATTGTCGACAGGGCGCCCGCAGAATCGAGCAGCAACAGATACAAGCAGGTTGTATCGACTGCCTGCACCGCTGCGGCGCCGGTGTCGACGTTGTCGCCGTCGGCCAAGTGATAAGCAATACCATTGATGGCGAAATCAGTCCCGGCGCCGTTTGGCGCCGTGAACTTCACCCGGTCCGCCGTGCCGGCGATGCCGAGCCCGGCCTTGGTCAGGCATCCGGTGAAACCACTTAGAGTCATGATGTCCATTTACTTTCTCCTTGAGATTTGCTTGAAATCAATCAAAGGCCGCCCGTAGGCGGCCCCTGGATTGCAGTGCAGTGAATTGCAGTGCATTGCAGTGCGGTTTGATTACAGGGCGGTGCGGCCCGCTTCGATGACGCCCATCCAGCCGCCGTTGGCGACCAGGACAGCGGACCAGAACTTCGCGCCCACATAACCACGTTGGCGCAGCGGATCGGTCTTGTCCTCGCGGGTGTGCGGGATGTGGATCAGGTCGAAACTGTCCATACCTCGCAGTGCCACGTCGCACGCAGCCTCTTCGCCCATCACGATCATGGGGTAGACATCGGCGCTGGTGCCGAGGGTCGAGTACAGCGTGGTGCCGGAGATGGCGGCGCCCGCATCGGCGTAGGCCGTGAGTTCCGGGCTGGTGATGAAGCGATAGCGCTCGCAAGCGCCCAGCTCGAACTCGCTGATGGCCTGGCCGCTGGCGTACTTCTCGCGCGGGGTAAAGCCCGGCAGGTCGCGGATGTCCGGCTCCATGTCCGTGGAGCAGAACACGATGTAGCCGGCAGAAATCGCCGACGTATCGTAGTCCGGCGACGGCTTCAGGATCCGGGTTTTCATCTTCGCGTGGTTGAGTTGCAGCGTTTGCGCCATCTTGCGGATGACGTTCAGGCTGACGGTCTCGTCCACGGTCACGCGGCTGGTGCCACCGGCGTAGAGCACGTTGGTGGCGGCTTTCAACGATCCGAAGCGGACCATTTCCCGCACCAGGCCCATGCGCTCGCCGGTCTGGATGCGCATTTCCTCCGGAATGTCGTCCTCGTACAGTTCCGCGGCCTTGTCGGTGTAGCTGTAGAGCGCGGCGTACTGCTGCAGTACGATACTGACATCCACCGGGGTTAGGGTTTCCGCCGCAGGCGTCACGCCTTCCGCTGTGATGTGCGCAGCGGCGCTGACAGACGGACGGTTCTGCGTGCTGACGCTGGATGTCGTGGCGCCGTAAGGCAGCCAGCGACGATAGGTGATGTTGTCGCCCTTGTTCGGTGGCATCTTCACCATCTTGCAGCCGAGTGAGAGGACTTCAACCGGCATCGCGTGCGCTAGGGTCTCGCCCTTGATCTCGTTTACACGTCCGGCATTGGTTGTATAAGCATGCGTAGGCATGGTATTTTTCCTTTGATGTGTTTAACCCCCTCGCACGCGCATGAACCCGCGATTGAAGGCGGCCTGATCGGAAACTGCGGATGCCCCTGGAGCGCTTCGGCCTTTCGGCGCGATGGCTCGTTCGAGGCGACTGGTGTTTTGTTGACGTGTGCCCTGGCCTTGCTGCTTCCAGTTTTTGAATTTATCGAGACCTTCGGAGATAAAAGTAGCACTCTGGCTCTCAAGGAATTCGGCGCGATAGTCGGTTTGTTGCGTTGACAGCCACAAAGACAGGTCTTGACTGTCCCGGATGGATTTCCAGTCGCGATGGAAGTGCGAAAGCATTTCCTCGTTGACCTTTTGAAGCAGCTCTGACTCACGTTCCAATACCACCTTGTTGACGTGTGTAGAGACGTGCTCCTGCGTGACTGACGCGCCTGCTGAAGGTGTGCCAAACAGCAATTGGCCGAGATCGCCGAGATCGCCCGCAAGTGCTTCCGCAATGTCCGGATACTCTGCCTGCAATCTCTTCAATGATTCGGCCTTGATCTCCCGCCTGCCCAGCCCGGCGTTCGCCGTGGTGAGTTGTTGCTGGATGTCGCCGAACTTCCCGAATACCTGCCGCAACTGCTTTTCTACCTTGTCCTTGGAGTCTCGAAGCTCCCCAACCTGGCCCAGCAACGCTTTGATCTCGGATTCCTTGAGCCCGGCCAGCACCGGCTGTTCCGCGTCGGCCGCTAGGGCGGGCGCTTCTTCAGTTGTGGTAGCGTCTGGCGGTTCGGTACTCGCGTCCTCTTTAGTCGGTACAACAGGCGTACCGCGCACCCGCCCGAAACCCGCGGCAAAAGATGCGTCAGCTTCCTGTTGTACTGCCGCGTCCTGCTCGGCAGTCGGTTGCGTTGGAACGTCCTGCTGTTCCGTCGTAAACTCCGTGTCCTGCGTCTGCTCGGCCTGTGTCGTCACGTCAACCTCTTGAAAAACAAAAAGCCCGCGCAAGGCGGGCTCTCAACTGTCGAAGGGCGTTAATTGCTTAAGTTACTTAAGTTACTTAACGTCGTCCGACTCCTGCGGCGTCGGCGGGTAGGCCAAGGCCAAAAATACTTTGCATTCAGCAATCCTTCCACGGATGCGCTCGGTCTTCGCTGCGTCGTGGCTGCCGTCGTTCATCGCGCGCCAGTAGTCAAGGCGCTCTTCGTAGTGTTTTTGCAGTTTCAACCAGGTCGGCGAAAACAAGTCACCGGGCAGGAGGACGGCCATTAGTGGTTCGCCTTCACGCCTGGTAAGCCTGCCCAGGTTTCGCGCGGCCCGCGGGTTCGGTCGGCGGCTTGGAGATTTGCTTGACCGTGTTGGTCTTGTCCGACATGCGCTCCTGAGCCTTGGTCTTGATGACCGTATCGGCGAGTTTTCCGCGAAGGCTGGTAACATTGATGGTCTGGTGGCCTTGCAATTCGGCATCCTTCAGTTGCGCCCGCAACTCTTCGACCCCAACGGTTACAGCGCGGTCGCGCTCGTTTTGGTCGGCTTGCCAGTTCAGCCTGGCCTCTTCGTAGGTGATCCTCATCTGCTCAATCATGACCCTGAAGTCTGCGGGCTGGTTTTGCTGGTTCTCCTGAATCTGCTTCCACTCTTCTTCGGTGTGCTGGAAGCGCTCCGGGTCGAGCTTTTGCGCCTTGCAGGCTTCGGCGAAGCACTTCCGCGGGTCCGCCCCGTAGTTCGGATTAAGCGATGCTGACACCAACTGGATGATGGCCTGGTTCTGCAGGTCGCGCTCCACCAGCACGGATGACGCCCTGGCATCGATGGTGAAGTCGCCCTTTTCCTCTGGGTTCTCGCCGTGCTGCATCAGCCAGTCGTAAAAACGACCCACATGCGGTTCGGTAATGCAGTCGTCGAACAAACGTGCCATTCTGCGCAGCACGCCCGATGCGTTGTTCTGTAGCATAGTCATGCCGCCAACGGTCTCCGGCGCCTTGCCCTGCTGACCCTGCAGCAGCATCGGCATGCCGGTCACGTCCTCAGCCATCTTCAGATAAAACTGGATGATCGCCAGCAGTTCGACCTGCCGCGACGGGATCTGGAACGTGATGAAGGCGTTTCTAACATCCTGAATATCGGCGTCCGCCCTAGCCTTCCATAGTTTATTAGACCCAATGCGCATCACGCCATCAACAGGCTCTACGACCCCGTCGAGCATCACGATCTGCGACCCGGCGGAGACCGCAGCGTTGTCCATCATGTTGCGTGTGCCGGCATTGATCCCGCGCTGCGGCACGCTGATCTGGTGGCCCACGCCCATGCCGGCCCAGTGGTCCTCCGCCATCTGCCAGCACATCACATCGTATGGAAACTCGCCCGAATCCAGCGGGTTCCGTGCTGCCTTAATCACGCGGTTATTAACCATCGTCACAACGGCGTCGATGTAGTCGTCCTGCATCTCCGAGCAATCGCAGCCCGCGGCCTCCATGTCGTCGCGTTCGATGGTGCCGGTAAAATACCAAATGTCGAAGGGTCGCCGGCCGATGGTGTCGCGCGGCGCGAATTTCGCCGTTTCCGCGGTCGGCAGTTGCGGCCCTTCTTCAAGGACGGCGTCGATTTGGCTGTCGATATAACCAGGCGTGCCTTTCAACTCGCGCAGCGCCTTGCCCGTGATGTCGTCGCGCTCCCAGCAGTACGAACCGTCGTGGATGTCTTGCCCGCAAGTTCCGTCCGGCCAAAAATTCCACGGCTTGATGCGCATGGACACCGGGCTGATCTTCTCTTCCACGGTCATGCGCATCTGGCCCTGCGGGTCGAAATCTATTCGCGCCTTGCGCTTCCTGACCGGGACCGGCCCCTTGAGAATGCCGACGCCGATGCGCGCCGCATCTTCCACGACCTTACGCCCCTCGGCGTGCCACTGGCATTCTGTCAACCAGTCGGCAATGCGAGTCTGCGCGCGCTCGGCCTTTTTCTCGGCCAGTTCCAATATCTTCTTTGCTAGGTCACCCTCTGTCGCCTGCCCGCCGTCAGGCAGGTTGACCAGCGCCTTGCTTTCGGTAGCGTCCGACAGCTCCGGGATCGGCGTCGCCTTAAGTCCCCAGGGCCGGTCATCCGTCGGGAACAGCATGTCCGCCACCCGCGCCGCGGACGCATCCACATACGGGCGCGTGATGTTCAGGTACACGGTGCTGCCCGTCAGCGCCTCCGATCTGGCAATCTGCCCTACCGGTTTTGAGGCCCATCCGCCGCGCCTGACATCCCGATTCCGCTGGTTGACGTTGTCGTACCCCTCATAGGCGTTCTGCGCGTCGGCCCACTCCTGTTCAATTCCGGACTGGTCGCGCGCCGTGATGGCGTCCTTGCGGTAATCGAACAGCGTCTGGCACAGCCCATCCAGGCGCGCGGCCCGCTCGGCCTCCTGGCGTTTCATTTCCTCTTCATCCAGCGCCATTTCTTCGGGCGATAGGTCCGGGCTGAGTTCGTCTTCAGCGGGATCCATGTCGCGCGGCTGTTCAATATGCATCAATAGCCCATACTCCGATCAATAGGCACCCAGGGATCGGTTTTAACGCCCGATCCGCCCCTGGCCGGCTTCCATCCCTGGCCGAACTGGCGGAACGCATCGGCGTAATTCGAGGTCCAGTCGTGCAACGGGTAGTTGCGAAATACCTGGTTCTCTTCATCCCACTCCCTTCGGTAATTTTCCAGCGCAGCAACGCCATCGGCGCAACCCTCGGTATCAAAACAGCATTCATCGAACTTGGCGCGCGTCTGCTGGATGCCAATACTAATATCATCGATCCGCGGGACTATAACGAAATGGTGACCGGGCATGAGGTCTTGCAGCAGTTCTTTCCAGGACTTGACGTTGTGCGCCCCGAGTCTGCGAACCCCGGCGTCATGCGGCAAAAAGTGGCGGCCAAACGTGAATCCGGTTTCCAGCAGCCATTTCACGTACCAGTCCAATGCTTCCGAATGGTTCTCAACGCAGCGCAGAAATCGGTGCTGTTGGGATACGTGCTGCCCGCACCAGATCGCCGTCGTGCCGGAGTCTTTACTTAACCCCAAGTCCCAGTAGGTATCCACCGGGGCAGATCGGACATACGGAACTTTAACGATTCGATCGCCTGCCCGTGCCCGCTCTATTTCCACGGTGTAATAAGCGCCCTTGATCTGCGGAGTTTCCCACAGCCCGCGCAACAGCCGGTCCTGGTCCTCCTTCTCCAACAGCAGTAGGTTCGCCCGGTAGTCACTGCCCAGGTGCGGGTTGTCCGCCAGCTTGGCCGGAATGAATCGCCGCGCCCTGGTGAACACTTCCCGCGTTTCCGAATCCATCATCTCGACCTCAATACGCGCTGCCTTGCCCGAGGTCGAAATGCCGAACCGATCCTTCACCCACTTGAAGCCGGGACCGTCCGGGTTTGTCGTCGACCGTACATATAACGGTATCGTACGATCCACGCTGCGCACCCGGCTTATTAGGTACAGATACGGCCCATTTGTCGGCCAGAGCGTCAATTCTTCCCACCCGACGTACTGGAACGCCCGCCCGCGGTAGCGGAACCGCTCGATGTCCCGCTGAATAAACCCGAATTCCACGCGGGCACCACTCGGAAATGTCCAGACATGCGCCTGTTTGTCGTACCTGGCGCGGCGGTCGTAATCAAGGTAAATCTCGTGACTGCGGTCGATTAAATCCTTCAAATCCGGAAAGGTTTTGCGGAAAATGATCGCCTGATATGCGCGCTTCTCAAGGTGCGCTGGCTTTCCTTCGGCCGCCGGACCAAGCCCAAGCGCGTCGACTAGGATGCCGTCCGTTTTTCCGCCGCCCGCCGCGCCGCCGTAAAGCACCTCGAATTCGCTCGCCGACAGAAATTCCGCTTGTCGGTCGGTCGCCGCCCAGGCCGTTACTTCTTCCGCTACTTTTACTGCTTTAGCCGCTTCCAACCTGTTTTCCGGGAACAATAAAGATGCGGGCCACAGCATTACCCAACTGATCGTTGTCTCTCTCGTACAAGCCGTGGTACTTCATGGCCTTTTCCAGAGCGGCGTTTTTGTCGTGTAGCCTGACCTTTTTGGAACATCCAATGCTTTTGCCCTCGCCACCCATCAACTCATCAACATCAAAGCCGGACACAGCCGCCGCTGAATCGTCGTCCAACTCATGCGGCAACTTAAGCGTGCCGTCCTCCCGGTAGAGCTTGCGGATGTCCGCATAGGACAACCTGGCAACCTCGCGCAATGTGCGCTCCGTCGTTAATTCGTATTTACTCAACACCTTGCCAAGCCTCTCGCGCAAAAGGGCGGCAACCTCCGGATGCCTTATCATTTTGCTGCCAACCACTTCGGCGCCCTTCCGGCTGTATCCGGCATTGATTGCAGCAACCTTGCCGTTCCCGCCATTGGAAAGGTACGCCTCGACGAACAACGCTCGCCGGTGCTCGGCCGACATCTGCGACGTGCCGCCAACCTTTACCGTTTTCTGGCGAGCCTTCGATGCCCTCACTAATGGCTTAGGCTTCTTTACTAATAACTTAGGCTTCTTTACTAATGGCTTAGGCCTCTTCACTGCGAACTCCTCCGGCCCCAAGCGGCGCCGCCGCGCTTGTTGTTCAGGAGCAAAACGGCGGCGCCGACTAGAATCATGGAATTCGGCCCCAGGTTCCACTCCGGATGGAAAAGCGGGTACAGCACGGCCCAGAAGGCACCGACGGCAAGAAACCAGTGAGCCACCCTGACGCCGTGCGCCGTCTGTCGTGACATCAACCAGATAATTCGGCCACTGACTAGAAGCAACGCAACAGCCAGCGCTGTGTGAATTATCGCTAATGCTTCCATGATTCTCATTTACCTTTGAACATGCGGATGAAAAACAACGGATCCTCCTGAAACTTGCCGGCTATTTTTATGATTCCCGGTACCAGCGTCATACCGGTCAGGCCGAATAAGAAGCCATAAGCAGCCTCGATTTTGTCCAACCACTCAACGCCTAGCGCCGGGTCTCCGCCGTGAAGCAGGCCCGCAGTGTAGGGCGACGGGATCGGAGCTAAGAACACAGCGCATCCGAGCCCGGCCAGTACCGCGGCGATACCCTGCAGCTTGGTTAGGTCCTTCAGGAAGCTCAGCGTGACGACTCCCCCGGCAAATCCAGCCACCAGGGTTAGAAGTTTTATCCCGAGCCAACTGCCAGTAACTGGTTCTGTCATGTTTCTCTGTCCCTCAGTCTGGCAGCTCGTTGATCCTGGCCTGCGCCCCGGCAATGGCGGCATCGGCAATGTCGGATAGAGCCGCTTTAATCTCTTCGCCCGTGGCTCCAGCCTCTTCCATAGCCTTGATTTTACTGAGGACGGCCTTGCGCTCGATGCCAATGGCGATCAGATTCAGCGCCATCTCGGCAATCTTCCATATGACCGGATTCATGGCTGCTTCCTCGCTTCGGCGGCCACCCGTTTATGCAACGCGGTCGCCAGTCTATTTATCAGCGCGGCCTGTGATTGCGCAGAGCTTATATCCCCGAGTTCGAGCAGGGCCTGTGCGGTCTTAACCTGTTCCCGCAGACGCTTGACCTCATCCAGTGCCGCCTGCGCGTCAACCTTGGCCATGATCCCGCTCTGTGCGTTGTTGCCGATTACATTTGCCGATGCGGTAAGAGTCAAGTTCGCCTCGTTAATGACGCTCTGCGCTATCTGAGCGGGCGGCGATAGGTTTGCATCGACTTTCAGCGTATCTCCAGCCAATTCCTGTAGCCCCGCGCAACCCATCATGCCGCCGGACAGCAACGCCAAAGCCACCAAGACCGGCAACAGGGGCCAGCGAATGAAGCCCGATGCCTTGTTATGCAGTTTATTCAGAGCATCCGATGCGGTTTTGGCTGGACCAGGCTGGATCAAAGCGTCTACGACAAGTCCGGAGGCGAACCAGGCTTGCAGGAGCGTCACGCCATTGGCGCCGTCCATGTTGACCTGCCAGATGCTCGCAATCGCAGCGCCCAACACACCGAGCGTGCCCCATCCCAGCGGCTTGTCGTCGATAAGCCAGTAGGTGATCGGGCTCCAGGGCGCCAGCCCGCGACGGGCCTGACTGAGCCAGCTTGTCAAGGCGCCGGCGATCAACGCCAGCGTGGCCCAGGCCTGCGGGTTTGCGGTCACGATTTCGTTCAGCATATAGAATTCCTCTACGGTTTAAAGGTCCGCCTACCGGATCGCGGGGAGCGCGTGGTTAGATGGACCCATCCTGGCGTGTCTTCAGGGCTCTCGCGATACAGGTCGTGGTCCTCTAGCTTGCTATTTCGGCCGTCGGTGTACTCAAAGAGGTCTAGCCAGCGGTCGAAAGCGTTGCCCGGGTCGTAGTCATCCATACCGGCCTGCGCCCTTATTGGGTCGCGGCTCCAAGTTCCGTCCCTGGCCTGTATGAAAAGGATTTTGTGCGACGACCGGCCAGACCCCTCTTCAGTTTCCAGCCGAAACCCGCCGCCGCCGCTCCCGCCCTTCCGCCCGCTGATTTCGGTCCCGGTGTCCGGATCTATTGCCGGGGCTCGCCCGGTGGATGCGTAGTAGTCGTCGCGCAGTGCCTGGCGGCGCAGCAGCATGGTATGGGCCGCGTCCTCCTGTTCCGGCAGGTGCGGCTTTTCCTCGCCGGTGGTCGGGTTGCTGAAAAACTCCCGGATGGTAATCATGCGCAGCTCGGCAGGATCGGGGTGGCCAGCCGTAGACCTACTTTATGTAGAACAGCGGCCTGTAGGCTGTAGGCCTCCACCTCTCGCCGCAACCAGTCCGCGCAGTCCCTGGCATCGCCGCCGCTGGACCATTGCAGATAGTGAACCATCTCGTGGAATAGGATGGCGCGGGAAAATGGGTCGTCCATATCCATGTCCATGTCGATGAAAATCATGTTTTTTGCCTGCAGACCGTGGACGGCGCAGTCCCGGCCCGGGCAAGCGACAGCACGTAGCTTCACGACATGGACCAGGTGGATTTGCGGCGCCTGCTCTGGCAGCTTATACCCGCTTACGCTGTGTGCCATAGCGTAGACCACTGCCGCAGTTTCCGGGCTCAGATCTCCCGCATTGGCGGGGATCAGAGGCGCGGCCGTAATGGCAATCAGGCAACTAAGAAGCCGGCGCATACACCCCTCCGTAATGACTAGTCGGCGTGCGGGAATTACGAAACATTCGTCAGATTCCTGTACTTTCCGCCCAGTTTGTGACTAGTCGGCCAGGAACGCAGACGTTCACCACAAAGAAAAAGCCCCGGGCAGGTGTCCGCCAGGGGCTTTCTGTGAATGTATCTTATACCTTCGCTATCATTGGGACGAAATGTATAGGCTTCGTAAACTTCTGTCAACTCCCGTCAACTCCCGTTAACTCCCGTTAACTCCCGTTAACTTCTGCTAACTCCGGATCTCGGAGCCTCGCATTGGATGCCTCGCTTTCCCGGTAACCCGGCGCCTGGCACTGCCTTTGCTGCCATTGGAGCTCTATTGGCAGCAACGGCAGTACCTCAGACCTCGCCGTCCTGCAAGTCCCGTAGGAACGTCTCAGCCTTCTCACGGGTCGAGAAGGGCAGGAAGTCCCCGCTATTCCAAAAATCCCAGGCGAAAGTTTCCTCAAGCGCCTCCAGCGCCTCGGCCTCGCTGTCGTAAGCCGCGACCAGGTGCGGGTTGCTGCCCTGATGGCCCCAGCTCCAGAGCTCAGCACCTCGCAGATGCATGATCGGGCCTACGCCCCGCGGCGTAGTGGTCTCCTCGACGTACCCGTCCAGGTCACGGATGGATGACTCAATAATCGTTTTGTCGTCTTTGATGACGTATACGACCTCATCTAAACTATTAATTTTGTTGCTCATTTTGTTTCTCCTTTGCGGCGTGGGGTGCAACATTATTACGCCTTAATATTAAGCCGGAGGGTCGAGGCGGTCATCTTGCACTGCGCGCCCGATTTTTTTCCAGGCGGAATCTTCGGCGCCATCGGCTAGATCGGCGAGCACTTTGGCGATGATGGCAATGTCACGCAGCGCAACCTTGCGCTCAGCGTAGTTGCCTGAGTTGCCAATCCATTTTACGTAGGGAATCGTTAGAATTATTTTGTCCGCGTACACGTTTGCAATGTAGGCTGAGTTTTCCCAGATACCGACTTTTACGTCTTTAGTGATTTGTTGCATTTTTTGCTCCTCTGCCCGTATTCACCGGGGCCTGGTGTTCTGGTTCTCCCGCGCCCCGCGTGAGCAGGGGCGCTGGGGTGAAAGTGGTTACGCCACTTACTCTGCGGCGCAGCCGCAGGAGATGCCAAGGCCACGCCCATCAACGTGTCCTGGGGCGCCGCATTCACGGCAGGATTCACGGCAGGCCCGCATACCTGGTTGGGCGACCGCGACCGCGACCGGCGCCGACTCCAAGAATTCGCCTGTCTCTCCTTCGGCGAGTGCCAAAGCCTGAGCATCGGCGATGCTCTCGAAGGCTTTTTTGTGCCCGTCGTACCCATCAGCGTGCATCCAGTACGCGCCTTTATTCCAGGTTATGGTTCTCATTTTGATTCTCCTTTTCCCCCTATTCACCGGGGCCTGGTGTCATGGCCATTTGCGACCATGACCGAACATTACACACCTATTATATACGTGTCCACAATTATATCCGTATCATATTAGTTGACACTTATTAGTTGAGTGTCTATATTTCGCCCTGTGACTATGACTGAGGAGAGACGAAATGAAATGGAAAATCACCCGCAATTACATCGACGGCAGAGGCTGGCGCGATGACGAGCCGTCAATCGACTTGGTCCATCGCTTCCGCCTGCTGGACGATGACGGCAATCTGTACTACGAGGGCACCTCAGACGACAGCGCCAGCCAGTTAGCTTTTGCCCCGCTAGATTGGGCTATGGGCGTCGGCTGCACCGAAATCCAATACCTGCAAGACAGCGGCGAATGGATGACTCTTTGGCGGCGCTGAACAGTTTCGAGCTTAAGTCCCTTTCCCAAAGCCTTCGGGCCTTGGAGTAGTCACTAACTTTTTAACCATCTAATCATACCGTCATTATAACTCGAATCTGTCACTAATAGCGAGTATTAGCTAACTTTTCAACAACTTAGAGGATTTAAGGAGCTAGATCATGACAACGCAAAAACAAATTAGGGCGGCTTTTTGGAGCGCCATGAAGGGTACTAATCAGTACGATCAGACCAAACGGCAGAATGATCAGCCGGCAGATATACGCTGCGCCTTTGTGGATTTTGTCGACAGCCTGGCCAAAAGCGGCGAAATATCAGAGCGACTAGCCGAAAAAGTCACTCTCTAACCCAGCCTACCCGCGCCGACCGGATGTCGGCACCGCCTGAGGTCTTGGACCGAAGGCAAATCTCAAGGAGATGCAATGGAATACCCTGCAAACAGATTCTGTGCCTTCAAGGTCACAATCGACGGAAGCCACAGGCAACGCGACCACGTGAGAGGCCTGACATTAGATCAGGTACGTGACCCGGTTCTCTTTCCTTTCGGCCGCTTGACCGACAAGGAAGGCGTATACCAGTGGTCGCATTGCCTGACCGAATGCTTGAAGTAACCATTAGGAGATCAAAAATGTACAAAACCTACTCTATCCGTTCGTTCATTCTCGCTATAGCCGTCAATGCCTTGTTCTTGGTAGCTGTAGCGCACTCACTGCAACCTATCCGCGCGCAATGCACAACCGACACCGAATGCGCGATGGAATGCGACGGCGGCCCGGCGGGCACATGAAAGCCTTCGCCAGCATCGCCAGCGCTCAATCTTTCGCGGTTAAAGAAGGGGATACGGCTGAATTCTTGGATTCGGCGCTAGTAGCTGTGGCCAGGGTAGAATCTTGTGAAGAGACACTAAAAAAATTAGACACACTCCGGGAGCACGTTAGGGCAATAGACGCTGCCCATGCCGAGCAAATAAAGAAGATTGATGCAGACTACGACGATCAATGCGACCTGATTGAAACCGCCTATCGGGCGAAGCGCGATCCAATAGTTGCCGTTTACAGAGCTTTACGGAAAGAGAGTGGATACTAACTTGATGAACCGCAAACCAGGGCGACCTCTAACCGGGCCGAACCGAAAGGTGCGCATTAACGTAATGTTGGACCCGGCGCTTGCCGACTGGTTGCGCGAGGTCGGGCAGGGTAACCTGTCGCGCGGCATTACCCTTGTCGCGCTCACCCAACGGACCGTCGCGCGCGAAATATAGCTAATTCCTCTATATTTCGCGGGCGGTCACGGGTACGAAGGTCGGCGAATCCGGATCTGTGGCTGGACGCGGACCGCGCAGGGCGGCGCGGACCTTCTCGGCCGGCTCCCCTTCGGCGACCGCCAACATGTGCCGGACCGCGTTGAATCGGACGTCCCAGGTTTTCCAGTACGCCTGCCGTGTAACGCCGACCACAACGGCGCGCTCGGCGCCGTTAACGCGGCTACGGCCGGTGCCCAGGCACTGATAGCAGGGCTTCCCGAGCGAGGTTTTATTGACGGTCTTGTCCTTCATCACCTTGCCCGCGCCGCTACAGTCCGGGCAGGGCTTCGTCGTGCTAAGTAAAAAATGGCGCAACTCCGGCGAGATTGGGCCGTACTCGCTGCTCTCCAGGAGCGCCGCGCTAATACCCCCGATGTGCTGCGACCGTCCCGATCCGGCGCAGCCCTCGCAGTCCGCCACCTGGCGAACCACTGAGCCGGTGCCCATCCCGGTACGGCCGCGGCCTTTGCATTTTGGGCACTTATCCTGCAGCCACTCGTTCAGGATTCTCGAACAGATTTCCAGCATCAGCGCCGGACTGGCCGGAAACAGAAATTCCCGCCTCGCCCGCAGGGCCAGCAGGGCCGCCGCGCGTTTCAGGACGGTCATGTCGCCACCGGCCTTCAACCGCCACAGCGCCGATCCCAGGGCGTCAGCGCGCGCCAGGGCGGCCAGTCGGTCCGCTGCACCCTCTACCAGGATGTCGGACTTCAGGTTGCTGGTATTTACCGCGGTGCCGACGCTTTCCTTAAGGCTGGGGCGGGTCATCTGCGTCAACCCGCTGCCTTGCGTTTTTTGCTCCCGTGCCGCGCGCGGTACACTATCCCGCTTACCGCCAACTCGCTGATTCCGTATTCCCTGGCCAAATCCTTCTGCGTTAATCGCAGGGACCACTTTTTTATCAGTTCCAGCCGCATTGCCTTCGTCATTACAATTCCGCAAGTTTTTGCCGATAATGCGCGATCTTTTCTTCCAAATCTGAGCGCGTGACTTTCAGGGTTTGATTTTTCAGCGCAAGCAAATCATCGACACACTGTCGCCCGTTTTCGTCCAACATCCTCAAGGTATAAACCGCGTAATTGCCCGCCAGAAAAATGTTGCATACGATGCACTGCGGGCGAACGACGCGCTCATCAAACAACACTGCATTTTTTCGCCCCCCAACAAAGTGCCCAGCGTGCAACTCTTTCCAGTGCGCATATTTTCCGCAGGTATAACATTCATTCGTCCCGCCCTCGTCTGCGTCTTTTCGCCGAATGTATTCGGAAAATACTTTCCAGCACATCCCCTTCAGTTGCCGTAAGTTCTTCTTACGTTTCGCCATTATCGCTTTGCCGGCGCCGGCAAAGTGATGTCTAGTTTCACCGGGCAATAAACCGTGAGCTTCTGCCTTGGGCCTCGGCCAAATTCCTCAATCAACTCGTCCACACAACCCAGAAGCTCCGGTTCGTGTTCCGCGAATAACGCGCGAAATTGCTGTTTAGAGTCCATTATGCACCGTACCCCTTTCGCTCGGCCCGTATGTTTGCCTGCCGCGTGCGCCAGACCTCGGCTCCAATCTCCGCAATCTTCAGCTCCCACCGTAGCGCCTCGGACTGCTCGACCGCCTCCCTTAACCCGTCGAGCAAATCAATATATTCTTGATCCGCCCGAGCCTCGCGCTCCTGCGCCGCTGCGGTGGTAAAGCCCGCCCGCTCGTATTTCTTCATCATGATCGCCAACTTCGACCTCTTGAATTCCTCTAAATACTCGCGGGTCGCGTAGGCCTTGGAGTATCGCTTGGCTAGTTCACGGAGATCCTGCATCCGTGCTTCAATAGCTTCGTCGCTCATGCGAACATGCGCTCCTGTTTTTGGGCGTTCTCGATGCGCGGCATGGTGAGGCCGAGATATTCGGGGTTCAACTCGATCCCGACGTACTGCCTGCCGTGCTGTAGCGCGACTAGGCCGGTCGTTCCACTGCCGTTGAAGCAATCCAAAACTACACCACCAGCAGGACAACCAGCGAGGATGCAGGGCTCGATCAGCTTCGGCGGGAAGGTGGCGAAGTGCGCGCCTTTGAAGGGCTTGGGGGTGACAGTCCAGACACTGCGCTTGTTGCGGGTTCCCGTAGGCGTTCCGGTGTACTCGTTACCAGAATGTAGGCGCGACTGTTTCTGTGCTGCCTCCCACTTGTCCGCGCCGCCAAAGCGCGCAGGTGTTTTTCTATTAGCCTCATCCGGGCGCGTCAGTGATTCCGCAATCGCCTTCGAGTCAAAATAATACTTCTCCGACTTCGCCAGCAGGAACAGGTATTCGTGGGATTTTGTGCAGCGCGATTTCACTGACTCGGGCATGGGGTTCGGCTTCGCCCAGATGATGTCCTGCCGGAGATACCAGCCGTCGGCTTGCAGGGCCATTGCAACCATCCACGGTATCGGAACCATGTCTTTCGGCTTGAATCCATGCGGCGCTGATCGCCCTGGTATCAGACTACCAGCGTTAGTCGCCTGTTTGCGGAATTCGCTTTCATCAGGATTACCGCCCATGCCGCTTGACGCATAACTTGAACCCAAATTGAGCCAAAGCGTACCATCATCCCGCAGCACTCTTTTCACCTCGCGGAAAACGGCGACCATCTTCTCGACGTACTCTGCGGGCGTGGGTTCCGAACCCTGTTCCAACGGTTTCAGAGGGTCGCCATCTGCAATGTACGATCTCAGCCCCCAGTACGGCGGCGAAGTCACGCAGCACTGCACGGACTGATCCGGCAAGTCAGACAGCACCGCCAGCGCGTCGCCCTCGTACAGCGTTGCATTCCCGATCACTTCCTTGCGCTTGTACGGGGTCATGCTTCAGGCCCACATTCTTTTGCTCTTTTCCGCTCATGCCATGCCCGCATTTGTGCCAGGCGCTTGTTGTACGGCGAGACCTCAATCGTCTCGTCTGGATCATCCTTGATTAGATGAACGTAATCCGGCATCCGGTTCTGTAGTTCGTGCGGCTTCGGCGGATAAAATAAATCAATCATCTAAAATCTCCCGTGGAGACCCCGTCCTTTAGGGCGGGGAGGACGTCAAAAACCGACCCCCTCGTAAGGTCTGGCGATCATTTTGGGGACCATAGATATTTTCTCGTGATAACGCCCGGTCAATCTGTCATAGCGCAGCGTCACAAATCCAGGTCTGCCAATGTGCTTAAACCGCACCTTCTGCACGTACACATCCACGTCTTGAGAATCCAAATTATCAAAGTCTCTCCATACCGTTATTGCGCAGTCAGCCTTGTTCCACCAATGCTGACTCCCGGAAATCATGTCCGGCCTCGGGATGGGCAACTTTCCGTCTTCTCTTTTTATTTTCTGCGGATGCGCGACAATCCAGACATGGATCTTATTTGTCCGCGCCCAGTTTCTAACTGTGGAAAGCGTCTGTGAAACGTATTCAGTCTCCGAAAGGTTCGACGGCCTCCAATGTTCCAACTCGTTCCACGGATCAATAACTAATCCGCGCCTACCCTCAAACTTCGAGAGGTACGGCATGGCCGCGTTAATCACATCGTTGATGGACACCGCGCCGTTAATCGCCTCTATAAACGCAAAGGACTGCCCCAGTTGATCGGCCACCTCGTCAAGCTCGGCCTCTGCAATCCGCTCTGTCTGCCCATGACCAAATGGCTTGCCGACAATCTTTTCCATGAGCTTGGCAATGTGGACAGGAACAGGATGATTCTCGGGTGAGAAAATTGCGAAGTGCCAATCCTGTTTCGCAAGGTTCACTAACAAAGCATCTAGCCATTCAGATTTTCCCGAACTCGGCCAGCCGGTGACTATGCTTAATTGCCCCTCGGCCACTGAATAAAACTGATCCAAACTCGGCCAACCTGTCCGGTCCCCCGGTGTCAGTCCTTTCTTCCACAATTCACGAATTTGCCGCCGCCAGGCCGACGCCGTTGCAATGCGTGGTTTTTGCGCGATAGCAGCATCCAGGACTGACGCGCCTTTTTCGGCATCAGCCATTTGCCATTTCCTTGGCCGCAACAATGCGATTAGTCGCCGTCCACAAGCGTTCGTGATCCACCGCCGATAACTCGACACCCTGCCGAATGTTGCTTGCGGCAACCGCAACAATCATCGCTTCCGTCGACAACGCTGCCAACACATCCCCGA